>Ga0247837_1000014_pt1 | contig 270738 bp, 271 predicted proteins | sample LaCtaG_2_FD_187115 | JGI IMG/M metagenome (GOLD analysis project Ga0247837, IMG submission 187115) | Freshwater microbial communities from meromictic Lake La Cruz, Castile-La Mancha, Spain - LaCruzMarch2015_14.5m | ecosystem: Environmental > Aquatic > Freshwater > Lake | place: Spain...
CGCAAAATCAAGCGACGCGAAGCTCAGCTGGTCCATAGCGATCCCCATCGAAGCAAGGACCCTAGTGTGCCATGTTCGAGGTGGTTGGTCAGAGGTTCCCTAAGTTATGGAATTGTTATTCCGAGCTTCAAGTATTCATCACAGCTTTGGATCGCTCGTCGCCTGTTTCAGGTCCAGCTATTTCGTTGTCAGGCCTCATCCCCGACAACGATCACTACAAAGGCTCTTTCTCAGGCCGCGTTTACCCGCTCTACCGCACGGCCGACGCCACCATCTCCAACATCAAGCCGTCGCTTCTCGCGCACCTCACGTTCGCCTATGGCCGCCCGGTCTCGCCCGAGGATATGATGGCCTACATCGCGGGCGTGATGGCGCATCCCGCGTTTACAGCTCGCTTCAAGGCGGACCTCGTGCGCCCCGGCCTGCGATTGCCGATCACCGCGCAATCTGACCTGTTCGACCGCGCCAGCGCCCTCGGCCGCGAGGTGATCTGGCTGCACACCTACGGCGAGCGCATGGTCGATGACGACGCCGGTCGTCCATCCGGGCCGCCACGCATCGCCACTGACGGACCGACCATCCCGCGCGAAGGCGCGATACCCGCGACGCCTGACGACTTCCCCAACGAGCTGCGCTACGATGCAGCCGCCCGCCGTCTGTTTGTCGGCAAGGGCTATGTCGACAACGTCAGCCAAGCGATGGTCGACTACGACGTCTCCGGCATGAACGTGCTCAACCAGTGGTTCAGCTACCGCAAGAGAGACCGCCGCCGCCCGATCATTGGCGACCGCCGCCCGCCCTCGCCATTGTCCGACATCCAGCCCGACCATTGGCTCGCCGAATACACCAGCGACCTGCTCGATCTTCTCCACGTGCTCGGCCGTCTCACAGCACTCGAGCCCGCCCAAGCCAAGCTGTTGGACGATATCCTCGACGCGACGCTTCTCGAACACGACCAACTGATTGCCGCAGGCGCGCTCGGCGCGGCTGTCGCCGTTGAACAGCCTGAGGAAAACTAGCGAGCACTGGCGCTTTTGCGGGTGCGATCAGGCACTATCGAAGTGCGATTCGAAACTGCCCGATGGGACACCATGTCTTCCAGTCACACGACACGCAGCACGCAACCCGACCTGTTCGGAACCCAGACCGATCTGTTCGGACCGCCTCCGAAACAGGCCTATGTTCCTTATGTGCCGCCGCTCGAAAAAGTGCGCGCCGAGGTCAACAAGGTTTTGGATAAGGCCCGCATCGCCAAGGATATGCCCTGGACGGCCAAGGAAGCCGCGTTCTGGAAGACCGTCTTCCCGCAGATGACCAACTGGCTCCCGGAGGACGAGCGCGAGCAAGTGCGCGCTGCCTTTTGGGAGGAGATCAACCGGCTGGAGGCGGTTGGTGACGCCAGCGCTCCGGTTGCCTCCCCGCGCAGGAAAAAGTCCGCCGCTTAATTGGTGCTATCTCGGGGAACGCGGCGGTTCCGCGGGACTGATGCGTCGGCAGTCGACAGCGCTACCGCATGTCAGTCACTCGCCACCCCGTCAATGCCCCTTGGGCTTAGCGGCTTCGTAGGCGGCGGCTTGCTCTGGCGTGGCGGCGGTTTGGTTTTGCGCTTGCCAGTCGGCGTACGGCATGCCGTAGACGATCTCGCGCGCCGCCGTTTTGTCGAGCGCGATGCCCTGGGCGTTGGCCGCCTCCTGGTACCAGTTGGCGAGGCAGTTCCGGCAGAAGCCGGTCAGCGTCATCATGTCGATGTTCTGCACGTCGTTGCGGCCGCGCAAATGCTCGATCAGGCGGCGGAACGCGGCGGCTTCGAGTTCGGTCGTGGTGCTGGCTGGAATGTCGGGGATCGCGGGCTTGCCGGTCATTTGGCGTCCTCAGGTCGGGTGCAGTCGTTTCGGGGAGATGGTGGTGCGTGTGGCGATCATATAGGCGCGATCACAGCGGACCGGTATCGGAGCCGTAGTGCTCCACGCGCGACAAGGCCACTCGTTGCTCCGGGTCGGCCAGCATCGCCGTGACGATGTCCGCCAGCCGCATCGCCCAGGCCGCTTGGCCCAACGGTTCGGCGATCAGATCCTGCCGGATTTCGACGATGGCGTGCGGCAGGCCACGGGATGTCCCGTGTTGCCATAACGTGTCGCCGCGCAACTTGCCCGAATACGGCTCGTTATCGCCGACGATCAGGCTCGCGTCGGCCCGCAGTCCCGCGATCAGCGGCAGTGCCAGACGCGGGTCGCGGTCCCAAAGGATGGCGGCGTGCCACGGCCGGGGCGTGCCGCGCCAGATGTTCGTGAAGCTGTGGATCGAGACGAGGATCGGCGCGCGCCCCTGGGCCAGTTCGGCATCGATCAGGCCCGCGACGGCGGCGTGGTACGGCCACCAGACGTTGGCAATGCGCCGTTCCCGCTCGGTTGTGTCGACGTGGCGGTTGCCGGGTATAACCGCGCCGTCGGACAGCCGCATGACCAGCGTCGGATCGTCGAGGCCGCGGTTGAGGTCGATCAGCAGGCGCGACCATCGCGACAGCACGGCCGCCGAGCCGAGTTGATCGGCGAGACCCCGGGTGACGCCGGCGGCGCCGATGTCGTAGGCGATGTGGCGGTCGATTTCGGCTGCGGGCAGCCCCAGCGTTCCGTAGCCCGGTGGTAGCGCATTGCTGGCGTGGTCGCACAAGATGATCACCGGCGGTGCAGTTGCGCGACCGGAGATGACGTCCACGGCGGGTTCAAACTTTGCTGCGCCGCCTGGGCTTTCCCCGCTCATAGCGTCCGGATCCTGGCGTCGGCTGGCGTGCGCGCCTGCCACTCGTGCCGTTCGAGTTCCGGGTCGAGATGGTGTTCCTCTGGCCAGCCGAGCAACAGGTATCCGACCAGTGGCGGCGCGGAACCGATCGCAGATAGCACCTCGTCGGGATCGAGGATCGACACCCAGCCCATGCCGAGCCCGCGCGAGCGCGCCGCCAGCCACAACACGGTGATCATCGACACGCAGCTGTAGCGCCGCATCTCCGGCATGGTCGCCGCGCCGAGACGGTCGCCTTGCGGGGTGGTCTCGTCGCACGTGACCGCCAGATGCACGGGCGCCATGTCGAAGCCGGCGAGTTTGAGGCTGAGATACGCGTCGCGCCGGTCGTCGGGGTAGGCCAGAGCGGCGGCGGCGTTGGCCGCTTCGAACGAGGCGCGGACGCGTGCGCGGATGGCGGGGTTTTCGATAATCGCGATCCGCCACGGTTGCGAGTTTCCGACGGATGGCGAGCAGTCGGCCAGCGCCAACAGTTCGGCGAGCAGGTCGGCCGGGACGGGATCGGGGCGGAACCGGCGCACATCGCGGCGCCAGCGGATGGCGTCGTCGAGGGATAGCACGGCGAGCGCGTCGGTTGGGGGCGCGTCGTCGTCGGATGTCATGGGCAATGGTATCGCTGCATCCGTCATCTGGTTGTCCGAAATGCTACGATTTGCCCGTCGAGCCGAAGCCGCCTGCGGCGCGGTCGGTGGGGGTGATTTCGGCGACCTCGACCAGTTCTGCCTGGGCCACGGCGGCGACCACCAGTTGTGCGATGCGCTCGCCGCGTTCGATGGCGAACGGTGCATCGCCGTGGTTAATGAGGATCACCTTGACCTCGCCGCGATAGTCGCTGTCGATGGTGCCCGGGCTGTTGAGCACCGTCACGCCGTGTTTCAGCGCCAGCCCGGAGCGCGGCCGCACTTGGCCTTCGTAGCCGGGCGGTATGGCGATGACGAGCCCGGTCGGGATCAGCACGCGTTTGCCCGGCGCGAGGTGGATTGGGCCATACGGGTCGACGGCGGCGATGAGGTCGATGCCCGCCGAGCCCGTGGTCTGGGCCTGTGGCAAGGGCAGGCCGAGCGCGTGCGGGAGCCGCAAGACTTCGATGCGGACTGGCTCAATGCGGACGGTCTCGATCGAAGCAGGTTCGATGCGTGCGACGTCCACGGGGGTGGGGTTCTGGACGGGACGCGCGCGCGGCGCGGGTACGCTCGATTTGCGCTGCTGGCGTGCCATCAACGGCCTCCGGTCCGGTCGGCGAGCGCGGTAGCTGCTGCCGTCATCAGCCGCTGTGCGATCTCGGCCTTTGACCCTTCCGGCCAACTTTCGATGCCGGTGCCGCTGACCAGATGCACGGCGTTGCGGTCGCCACCCATGACGCCGCGCGCGCCCTCACCACCGATGCCGCTATCGTGCGACACGTCGTTGGCCACGATCCAGTCGGCGCCCTTAGCGGCGAGCTTTACGCGGGCATGCGTTACGACATCCGTTGTTTCGGCAGCGAACCCGACGACCAGCGATGGCCGGCCGCTTTTCAATGTTGCGACTTGGCGCAGGATATCCGGGTTTTCGACGAGCGCGAGTTTTGGCGCTCCATCGCCCCGCGTCTTCTTGATTTTCTGAGTGGCTGCGTCGTCGACCCGCCAATCGGCGACGGCGGCGGCGAATATGGCGATGTCGGCTGGCAACGCCGCGTTGACGGCCGCCAGCATGTCGGCTGCCGTTTCGACGTGGGCCACGAAAACGCCCGGCGGATCGGGGATCGCGACCGGCCCCGACACCAACGTCACGCGCGCGCCGAGCTTAGCTGCGGCGGCCGCAATGGCATGGCCCTGTTTGCCGGACGAGCGGTTAGCGATGTAGCGCACCGGGTCGATCGGCTCGTGCGTTGGCCCCGACGTCACCAGGACATGGCGCCCCGTCAGTGGACCTGCGGTCGGTATGCTGGCCGACCCGCCGGCCGCCAAACGCGCTTCGATTGCCGCAACGAGTTCGGGCACCTCGACCAGCCTCCCGGGGCCAGCTTCGCCACGCTCCGCCATCTCGCCGACGCCGGGGCCGATGACCGTCACGCCATCGGCAACGAGCGTCGCCATGTTGCGCTGCGTTGCGGGATGGAGCCACATCTTCGGGTTCATCGCGGGCGCGACGAGCACCGGCTTGTCGGTTGCGAGCAGGACCGTGCTGGCGAGGTCGTTGGCCAACCCGTGCGCCATCTTCGCCAGGAGATCGGCGGTCGCGGGGGCGACGACCAGCACATCGGCCTCGCGCGACAGGCGGATATGTCCGATCTCGCGCTCGTCGTCGAGGTCGAACAGCTCGGTGAACACGCGCTCGTTGGTCAACGCGCCGACCGATAGCGGCGTTATGAATTCGGCTGCGGCCTTGGTCATGACCACGCGGACCGTATGGTTGCGTTCGCGCAACCGGCGGATCAGTTCGAGGCACTTGTAGGCGGCTATTCCGCCACCCATTATGAGCAAGATACGGGACACGGCGATGTTAGACGACCTTCGGGCGTAGCGGATTGCGGTTCGGTGGTGGATGATACCATAGCTGCGCGCGGGCAACGGTTAATCGCATGGCCGCCGACGCAATACCCGTCAAGACGGGCGGGTTGGCCTAAATATCGGCCATGTCGCGGGTTTAATGTTCTGACGTTGCTACATCGCTTTCGCGTTTCAAAGCCGAATTCAGGGGCCGTCGTTGATAGAGCGTTTGACAGTGCCCGATGCTTCCGCCGCCTTACTGGCGCAACCACATTCTAGCCACGCCTGCATTGTCGGGGGCGCGATGCGGCGTGCCATCCGACGCACTTTTGCAGTCGTGGCCGGGATGGTCATGGCTGGGAAGCATGCGGTCGGGATGCTCGTGATCGGGCTCGTCGGCAGCTTTGCCCTGCTTTCTTCGGCCTTGGCCGACGTGCGCGAGAGCGATTGTTTCGGTGAAGATTTCAGCCGCCGTATCGAAGCCTGTTCGGCTCTAATCGCCGAGCCCGGGCTCGGCCAGCAGGATCTCGCGCTGGCCTATTCTGCCCGTGCGCTGGCGTACTCGGTCAGTGGTAAGTACGATCTCGCGATCCCGGATTACGATATCGCTTTAAGTATTGACCCCGATAGCGCTGTAGCGCTCAACAATCGCGCTTGGGCCTATTTCAAACTTGGCGACCCCGAACGCGGGGCTGCCGACGTCGATCGTGCATTGAAACTCATGCCCGATAGCGCCCACACGTTCGACACCCGCGCCCATATCCGGCAGCGCCGAGGCGATACCAGAGGCGCCATGCGCGACTACGAAAGCGCCATCCGTTTTGGCGGTGCAGCGATCGTCAAACTTTACCAGTGCGGCCTTCAGGCCAACCAGCTGTACAGCGGCGAGATCGACGGGCTTTACACGACGGATACTCGCAAAGCGCTAGAAACCTGCGTCGCCACGACGGGTTGCGATCCGCTTCCTCCCGACGAAGAATGTCTGAAAATCACGTCCTAGCCGCTGACCTCGGGTCTGCCGCCAGCCACGCCGACCAGAGCGGGATGGCGGTCCGCGTCTGGTCGGTCTGTCAGCCATTCAAGGTGTCCTCATGAACGCTCGCTCGTCTGCTCGTTTCTTGGTGCATGCGGCCACCGTGCCGGTCGTTGCATCGCTACGCCTGGCGTCGGTCAGCGCAATGTCGCTCGCTCTGGTGTTGGCGACCGTGGCACCGGCAGACGCGCACGAGGTTGAGAAGGCTGGCATTACCGTGGCTCATCCCTGGGCGCGCGCCACGCCGGGCGGCGCAACGGTCGGGGCCGCATATTTGGAGATCAAGGCGGCTGCAGGCGGATCTGACCGCCTGATTGGTGCATCTTCGCCGGTCGCCGGCCGCACGGAAATTCATACGCACATACACGAAGGTGCGGTGATGAAGATGCGCCGGGTCGACGGACTTGACGTCGCGGCGGGCGGTTTTGTGGTTTTGAAGCCGTCCGGCGATCACATCATGCTGATGGATCTGAAGGGGGCGCTGAAGGAAGGCGACCTCGTGCCGATCACGCTGCAATTTGAAAAAGCCGGGGCCGTCGCAATCGAGGCTTCGATCGAGCCTGTCGGCGCAATGGGTCCGCACGGAATGGACCACCAGCCGGGGCACGGCTCAGGGTCCGCACATAGCGATCACGGCACTCACGGATCACATACTGATCACGGCAAGCATGGAGCAGGGGCCAAGCATTGAGGCTCAGCGCGGGCGAGCGGTGGGGGCTGCTCATTCGACGTTCCAACGCACGCGATCAAAGTATCGGTGAAAATTAAAGCAACCGCGCGCGTCTGGGAAGGCCGCACTTTTTACTCGGCGGCGGGTGCGAAGGCTTCCGGCTCACTGGCCAAGTCCTCGATGCGCGCGTTGAGTGCGCTAGCAACTTGACGCAGCAGCAAAACGGAGGCGTTCCCCGCACCTCGCTCGAGCTCGGCCAAATAGCGTTCTGAAACGCCTGACGTTTCGGCGAGAACGCGCCGTGACATGCCACGCTTCTGCCGCTCTTGCCGCACACGCTGGCCCACGACGCGGAGGTAGGCCTCGGCGGAGGGCTCATCGACACGGCGTACGTTGGTCAGGTCTTGGGTCATTTCGCAGTAGCAATACAACAAATGCTGCGCTGCGCAAAGCTGAATTTATGCGAAGCTGAATTGCAATGCAGGAATGGCATTATAGTGCCGAATCAAAGCTCTGATGACAGGCTGGTCTAGCCCCAGGCGACATCACCAATAACATGCAGGGGCGATATCCGCGCCGGATGGCAGTTGGCCTTTCGGCGCGAGGCGGGTCCATCGGAGTCGGCACCGGCGCCGAAGCAAGGCGCTAGTCCCGGCCTTCGGATCGCCATCAGACCTGCCTGATGAAAATCATCGCCGATCAATGTGATTAACCGCAGGGCGCGTGGCGGGGTTAGCATCTGCCCCTCGCTTCTCCTGCCGCTTGATTTTATTGGTCGGAGCGACAGGATTTGAACCTGCGACCCCCAGTCCCCCAGTCTGAGATATTGGTGTAACCTCACGTGTCATGGGACGACACGATCCACCAGTATTCTCAATGATATCAAGATTTAACTTGAACATGGCGTTATCTGCATCCACATGCAAGGGATCGCAAACTGTTGCCTAGGTGTTGCCTAGTCATGGCCGACAAGATCCAGCTGACGGACGTTTTCCTGCGCAAGATGAAGAGCCCCGAACGCGGCCAGACCGATATCTGGGACGCCAAGGTGCCAGGGTTCGGGGTGAGAGTCAGTGCGACCGGTACCAGGACCTTCGTCATGGTCTACCGGTTTCGGGGCGACTGGCGGCGCGACAGTCTCGGACAATATCCGCGATTGAGCCTGCAGGAGGCGCGAGCAAAAGCCGAGCGGGCCCGTGCTGACCTCAGTGAGGGCAAAGATCCCCGGGCCGGGCGCGAGACTGCGAGACCCGCGCCAAAGACCGAGAGCTTCGGCGCGGCAGTTGACGCCTTCATCGCTGGCTATGTGAAGCGCCAGAACCGCGAAAGCACTGCAGGGGAGACGGAACGACTATTGCGGTCGGTGTTCGTGCCCGTTTGGGAGCGGAGGGCACTCGGGGACATAGGTAAGCCCGATGTTCTGGCAGTCATTGACGGCATCATGGACAAGGGCAAGCCGTCCGCCGCACGTCATGCCTTTGCTGCTATCCGAAAGTTCTTCAACTGGTGCACGGAGCGCGGGCTTATCGATGACAGCCCATGCCGGACCATCAAGCCGCCGGCAAAGGCGAGAAGCCGCGAGCGCGTTCTCAACGACGCGGAACTGACCCTCATCTGGGAGGCAGCGGCAGCGCAGGGGATTCCTTTCGGCACAATCGTCCAACTGCTCATGCTTACCGCACAACGGCGGGGAGAGGTGGTCGGGATGCGCTGGGACGAGCTGGAGCTCGATGCTGGGATGTGGACAATCCCTGGCAGTCGGACCAAGAACCACAAGCCCCATGTGGTGCCGTTGACGCCGACGGCGGTGACGATCCTACGGGAGACGCCGCGTCAGGTGGGTTCGCCGTTTGTCTTTCCCGCGCGAGGCAAACCGGATCAGCCCTACAGCGGATACTCGAAGGGCAAGCGCACGCTGGACGCCGCGATCGGGCTTCACGACTGGACGTTACATGACCTCCGGCGCACGGCCGCAACGGGTATGGCGCGACTTGGAGTGCAGCCGCACGTGGTCGAGAGAATCCTCAACCACACGACAGGGACCTTCGGCGGCGTTGCTGGGGTCTACAATCGCTTCCAGTATCTGCCAGAGATGCGGGAAGCCTTGAGATTGTGGGAGGCTCAGCTTGCAAGCATAGCGAGAGCGGCTGATGGAAACGAAAGACTGCCAGACAAATAAGTCCTGTCTGGCGCGCCCGATATTTATCCGTGGGCAAGCATGTCCTGATAGGCGGCCTCCACGCGCGCCCATCGGGCGTCGCGCTGCTTTACGTAGTCCGACATTCGTTGCTCGACTTCGGCGATTTTCTCGCGAAGCTCCTTCATGAGTTTTGTCCGTCTCGCGGCGAGTCGACGATCTATGCGTTGGACATCGTGAGGATCGATGATGGCGGCGGCGCTCGGCGTGAAGGATTTTTCCTTAACCTCTCGCCAGATCACGAGCTTGTCCGTCAAGTTCTTACCGAACCCCGGGATCTCGGCGATTTTCGCTTCATCGATATCGGCGGCAGTGTCGATACCCCACGACCGGAGAACGGCGCACCGTGCTGGTCCGATGTTGGTGAGCTTCGCATCCTCGATGCGGAACCCACCGAGATAGCGCGCCAGTTGCGCGTCCTCCGTTTCCGGAGCGGCGCAGGCGCGGATAGCGGCTTCGCGTTCGGCTGCGAGAGCGTCAAGTTGCAGTTTGATGGCTTCAATAGGCGGGCGAAGATCGGATACGTCCGGGGGTGACGGCTGTCCTTTCCAGGCTGTGGCCGCTTTCCTCCACGCTCGCTGAGCGTCTCGGCGGCCTGACTGAGGTGCCGCAATCCGGGTGCGGATTTTCTGTGACCTCTGTCGCGCAACCGGCGCTTGCAGGAATATCCTGAGCAAACCCCGTCCGAGGAGCTGAAAGACGGCCAAGAGCAGGGGTCCGGCGAGCAGCGTCATGGTGGCCGCAAGCGCGATCGATGGCGCTTCCCACGGTAGAGACTTGACCCACGCGATCGAATCTTCGGCCGTTGATGGTAGCGACCGGGCTAGCGCGCTCAGATCATCCCAATAGACCTTTGCCACCAAATAAACGGCGCAGACAGCCCAGAAGATGTTGTTGCCTCGAAGCCGGCGTCCGAACGCAAAGCTCCGCTGCGTTACCGTCGCGATGATGGCTCTGGCGTCGGGCAGTCCGGGGAGTGAGATCCGGGGCCGTACCCTCGCCATGGTCCGTATCCGGGGCCAGATACCATGGGCTTTTGCGGGTAGGATCGGCAAGGGGCGTGGCGCGCCCGGATCGACAAGCGCCAGGTAGCGGGCCCAAAGGGTATCGAGATCGGCGATGGCTGCAGTGGCGATTTTGATGACGCCGCCGAACAGCTTGATGCGGGCCGGTCCCTCGATCGCGCACCACGGGCAGGATGTGGTTGCGGCTGGATGGTGGTGCCAGCTTACGGACTTGCAGGGGACGAGTGACGACTTGAGGGCGTCAAGGGCATCGATCCAGGCCTCCGGACTTGGTCGACCGCCCTTCGCCGCCTGCGGCCGGAACGCGAGTTCGAACAACTCGGTGACTGCCGGTCCCACGGTCGTCATGGGCGGGGTAAAGGGCGGCGGCGCCATCTGTGTACGTGCTGCATCGACGCTGTAGGCAAATCGGCTTTCGCCGATGGCACGCTCGATCGGCATGTCGCCGCGCCCGAGATACCGTCCGGCGAAGGGGTGCCGGCCCATGAAGAGAAGATGGAAGACGAGGACCGCGAGACCAAAATTGTCGTGGTTCAATGTCCTGCGCGTCGCGCCGAGGGAAGAGCCCATCAGCTCTGGCGGGACGAAGAGCTCGGTTCCGACCAGACACGGGAAGCGAGAGCCGTCACCGACCTGGAAGCTGTCGCAATCGACGGCTGCGACGGTCCCTGTCTGCCGGACGAGGATATTAGAGTGATTGACGTCACCGCAGATGAATCCGGCCTTGTGAACGGCAGCGAAGAGGCGCGCAACGTTCGCTGCAGCGTGGACGAGGAAGCGGAAATCGGCGGTCGGGAAATGCTGAATGCGGGAGCGTGGGCTATAGAGTTCGTAGAGCGGACGCGCGTCGAGAATGCGCGGCATCACGAACCCGACTACTTGGCCCGAGGACGCTTTCAAAACATCCATCGGCCAAGCCGCCACTGAGAGCAGCTCTGGCGTTGCCCCACGAACGAGCACGTCCAGCTTGTCGACGTCGTGCGTGGAGAGCGCGTACTTCTGGATTTTGGCTACGAGTTCCGGCCTTCGCGAGACGGCGTAGACGACCCCGTTGCCGCCGGCGCCGATCTCTTGGCCGAGTTTGTAGCCAAGTCCGCTGCGCGAGCCAGTGTAGGTCGCCGACCCGGTTGTCGTTTGCGGAGGCTGCTGCATGGCGACGGCTGCCATCGATCAAATATCCACGAGAGCTGCGCAGAGCAGTGATTTGTCGTCATCGGTACGGGCATTGACCTTCTCTGAAGCGAGTAACGCCGCCAGATCCTGGGAGACGTCCGCCGCATGTCCCAGTCCTATACGCGGGCCAAGGCGCGAGAAGATGCTGTCGAAGAACGGGCCGTGGGCGGCACGATGCTTGAAGTCCAGCACGAGCCGCTCGAGACCGTCCGAGAACAGCGCGATGCGCCGGACAGGGGCATCGAAGGTTGCAAGCTGCAATTGATCGAGTGCGTCGTCTTGGGTCAGAAAGCTCGTGGTGTTGGCGTATTCCCCGTGGTCGGGCCAGTGGACGGGATGCCAAGTCCCCGTGCCGTCATCGATCACGGCGGCACCGTCGCCGATCTGGACCACGAGACCACCCGCCGGTGAGAGGATCGCAGCAATAAAGGTGGCTGCGTAGTCGTTGGCGGTCCGCTCGTCGTGACCGGCCTTGAGGCTGAGAGCGAGTTTCGTTTCGCGCACGGCATAGATGAGGGTCTCGCCACAGCTCTCCCATGGGGCGCCGTCGTCGAAGGCTTCACAGACGATGTCGGTAAAGAGCGACGTCGCGAGCGCCGAGCCGACTTCAGCCCGCTCGGCTGAACCGGCGCCGTCGGAAAGCGCCGCGATAAGGATGGGCGGTCTGGCCCTGCGCTGCCAGACGCGGCACGCAAAACTGTCCTGGCAGGGCAAGCCCTGTTTCAGGTGTGACGTGCCGACAGCGCGTGCGCCGGCCCAGATCCAGGCCTCGCTCATTCGATAACGGCCCACCCCTTGGGGGTCGTGTCCGGTGGCGGCAATCTCAAGGCATCGCCCACCTTGCTTTTCGAGACGCCCGAGAGCGAGTTCGAGAGCCACTGGAACAACTCCCTGAAAGCGAGGCCGCGCAGCCTGATGGGCGCGCGCGGCGAGATCTGGCGCAGCACCTCGAAGTCTGCGCCCTCGACACCGACGGGAAAGAAGGCGAGCGACTTTGACTTTTCGGCGGCCTGTACGGCCTTGGCCGCGGCCGTCCAGTCGTCGGTCGGAGCGCCGTCGGTGATCAGGAAAATCCAGGGACGGTAATAGGCGACGCCGTTGGCCTGGTACTGCTGCTTCCTGAGCTTTACGAGATCTAGGGCCTCCAGGATGGCCTCGCCCATCGGCGTCCCGCCCTCGGTCGTCAGGTGAGGAGGGGTGAACATGTCGGCGGTCACGAAGTCCTGCTGCACGCGAACAGGACCGAAGCTGATGATGGCGATCTCGACGCGCTTGGAGGCGAGTGCATCGCTGGCAATCTCCTGCTGGAATTGCCTGAGACCGGCGTTCAACTGGTCGATCGGCCGTCCGGCCATCGAGCCGGAATTGTCGAGGAGGAGCACGCATGGACACCGTGGCTCAGGATTGTCGATGAAGCTCACATCGGCGAATGGTACTTGCGTGAGGTTGGTCATGGTGGGTCCCCCATATCGCTTCGGCGGTCCGGAAACGCCGGTGGTCGCCGTGTGTCTGTTGAATGTCGTCGATCGAGAGCCGCGCGGATGACGGGCGGCCGAAACCCAACGTCGGTCCCAATTCTATTGGTTCGGCTTTGCTATACATCCCCGCTTCCACAGTCGTGCCGCGCAGCGAGCAAGACTATAGACGAACCGGGTGACAAAAACTGTCATGCCCTCAAGGCAACGACGGAAAATCTGACCGGCGGTAGGCATGGACGTAGTCGCGGAGTGATTGGGGGGCGAGCACCTCGACGTCGTCGCCCCACATATAGAGATGCCAAGCCATCTCGAGGTGCCCGGCGGCTTTGAAGCGAACGATCAGGGATCCGTTCGGACCATCTTCGAACGATTGCGAGGGATGGAATTCGAAGCTTCTCGCGTGCTGGGCAGCCTCGAACGAGAACCGCCAAATCACCTCGCCGTACTCTTCGGGGTGCTGGAACACGCCGAAAGACCGGTGGGCGAAAGCCTGCAGATTGAACGACGTATCCCGCTCAAAAGTTATTGGAGTGACCGCAGCGCCTCGAATGTTTTCAACCACGTAGAGGCGCGGACGTCCGGCGAGCTCATCATGCGGGCGCGCCACCAGGTAGCGGCGGATGCCGGTCAGAAGACCGTAAGGCGCAATACGACGGGGGCGCGGGTCCGTCTCGCCCCGAGCTTGGTAACTGACATCCAGCATGCGGCTTGCCTTGATCGCCTCGGCGACGGCGGCGATGATCTGCCGGTCCACGCGCTCGCGCGGGCCGGGGCGCGCAGCAAGTCCCTGAGCTTCGAGAAGGATTTCATGGTCGGTCTCGAGCCGCGCCGCTTTCGAACGCGGCACGAGGGCGAGGATCTTCTCCCGCAGACCGCGCAAGTCCTGGGCTTCAACAGCGAGGCCATTTCGGCGGAGTGTCTCAATGGCCAAGTCGAGGACGGCGAGCTCCTCGGGCGACAGCGTCATGAGATCGCGCAGTGGCGCTGATGGAAGGCGCCATCGCTTTCGGCCATCGTCGCCGAGGCTGGTTTCGGTGTCAGGGAATTGGCTCTCGAGCACGTGCAGCATGCGCTGAGCCGTCCGCTTGGACACCGTGAACCGGTCCGCGACGTCGTCGATCGTGATACCGGCATGCCGGGCCGCGGCGAGCGTTGCCAACTCCAGAAGTTGTTCTGCCTTCCCGAACGACACTGCATCCCCCGATACCGCCACGGACGGATCAGAGCATGGAGGTTGGGAAAACCCAAGCGCCAACCCTGTTGTCGAGGGCTCGAACCGGCGGCGGTTCACATCGTCGAGCGCATCTTCAGCGACGCGACGTGGACGTTCGGCGGCGACAGTAGGCGCGGACGCCAGACGAGATCGAGTAGGCGTGACCTTCCATCTTGCTTAGGGTCTCGTCTGGAGCAGCATGGTCCGCTATTTGAGGTGGTCCGGAAGCATTGGGAGTAGGGCGTGACGCGTGCAGGTGACCCCGAACAGAAGTGGCAGAGACTGAGGTTGCGAGGCGCCGCCGGGTCCGCTTATGGTTTTCGCGTCAGGGTGAGGCACGGAGGTTGGACGCCCCGGTAGATCCGGACGGTGCTGTTAAAATTTCGTCTGCAATCGGACGGCTGCAATAATGGCGTCTATCTTGTCTGCTCGACCCGGGTCAATCCATTGGATATCGCCCGTAAGCCGCACCCCAGAGGTCAGCGCGTAGTTATAAAAGGCCTCGAATCCCTCTTCTCGCTTGATATCTAGGCCAATCAGGGACAAGGCATCAGTCAACTCAGGGCTGAATGAATACGTGAAGTATCCGACTCCCCAGCGATCGGTTTGCCGGCCTGCGATAGGGCTATCCCCACCAAGGCCGGCGAAGGCATGCCATTTTACCGGGTTCGGGTTGCCATCCGATATGCCAGCCTCGGCAAAGAGGCCCCAACCAACACGTGGATTCGCAGGATCCTGCCACAAGAACTGCTGTAATGCTCCTGCAAGATACCAGTAACCCTTTTTGGTGAGGGTCGACTGGCCGGTCGACTGGTCCGCCGATGACAGCAAGAGGCCAGGAATGGCGCTGAAGTCGACGCCCTCCTGAGTGCTATAGACCCCTCGCACCCCGTAAAACCCCGAGAGCCCGGCCACCTTTACGGGAAGTGTGACTGAAAGACTTGTGGTCACGCCATCGGAGAAAGGTCTCTTAAGCACTTCGCGGTCTTGCGCGTTGCGCGGATCGTAGACCATCGCAGTGACAATGACGCTGTCGGTCTTCAAGGAAGTGATACTTCCCAGAAGGTACGGCGGTGTAACGCCCGTGATTGGACCCGCGAGCCCCAAGTGCATGAACGTATCGATGCCGCCGCCGCCGATGAGGGGCGTCTTGGCGACCGCTTCGAGCAGATTGAATTTTCCAACACTCACCGTGAAACTATCGCCAAAAGCTTGAGTCACGTTGATGCTGGTATCGCGATCGTAGCCGCCAAAGCGTGGAAACGTCATGGCCGTATTTAAAGCGAGTATCGAACCGTCGCCGAGGGCATTTGCGTCTTCGCCGTATAGCCACTCTTGATGAACGTTGACGTAGAGCCCCCGCCATAGTCCGATCTTTGCACCATCGAACGTCGCAAACAGGTCGCCTTTACCACCGTATTGCCAGGACTTGCTACCATCGCCTGAGACGATGCCTTGATAGAACTGGGTCACCGATGCATCGAGCGTAATCCCACGCTGGGTAAGGTGAGATTTGAATTCCTCGAGTGACTGGAGAGCTGCCGGTCTCTCTGCTGCCGATATTTCTTGGACGCCAGAACTCGATTGGCTCAAAGCCAATCTGACGTCGAGCCAAAAAGAAATCAGGAGCGCCAGAAAGAGACGGGATGCCACGACAGCTCAACCTCCTTGTAATTATTGTTAGTGGGCGTCGACCCGCACTTCCGTGATCGTTTGCTGGCGACTTGCGCCCACAGACGTTAGTTGGTGGCGCACCGTGGTAAAGTCAATTTTTTTGAGATCGAGCATGCGCACTTGGCGATCGGACATTGTGTGAAAATACATCCTCGCATTCGCGAGATCAGTCGCGGTTGTTATTTGCGTTGCGCTCTCGATGTCGCGTGCAATCTTCTCTGTCCCGGCCGTCGCGCCGACTGGAATGTTGAAACTGTCCAGAATTCGGAAAGCCTCGAAAATAGCATCTTTCGGCGTCTCGAGCGGTCGAGCCGAAGCGGTCAGAGCTACAGCTCGGACGAAGCGTGAGGGAGGTGTGAAATCACCAGGAAGGCCGCGCAATCCACTGCCTCCACCGAGCGGGGCAAATCGCCGACCGTCTATTTCGATTGGAGTGCGCGGCTCGGTCGAAAGCCCTAGATAATTTCTCAGATTAACCAGATGCCAGTCGTAGCTCGGCGAGTTTGTGATGACCCCCATGAAGGCATCGTAGATCTGCATCCGGCCATTCGATGTGATCTCGATGACTATCGTCTCGCCCGACGGATCCGCTACTTTCCAGTGAAAAGGTAGGGGGGCGCCACCAAACCGCGGATCTTCCACATTGACGACGAGTACGTTTGAAAGGTTGTTGCGTAAATCTTTTACGGTCGAGAAGCTCGACAGCATCCATTGCATGAAGTCCCCAACGCTCAAGGATTTTTCAGCATGAGCTTTGTCGTAGGCAGAAAAACTCGCAAAATCAGGAAAGTAATACATGCCGACATATAGCCCAGCCTCGTTCAACCCATCGGGACCGTATGGCTGACCGTAGGCCGAGAGCGAGACGAAGCCATGTTTGCCGCGCCAACGAAGACCATTGTGGCCGTCTGGTGTCTGGCCAACGAAGTTGTGACCGCGCGGAAAGATGGCGAGCGTATCGTGATGCGCATCACCGAGCGCCCATTCGACTGTTCGCGCAACAACAATTGATCCGCCAGCTGACTTGAGAGAGATTCCTGTGCAGGCCAGCGCGCTCGTCAAAGCTGAGATCATTAGAAAAGCCGCAGTGGCGATGTGCACGAAGCCGGGGTGCATTCAAGTCTCCGCTTGTGAGTGCCGAACGCTTTGCCAATTCACGCCACGCCATGAGTTTGGAGTGAGCCAGACTCGGTCGTCGTTACCGGCGACCTATATCAGTCCTCGACAAAGCTGGGGGGGGACGCCCGCGCAAGACCTGTCCCTTTTTTGCTTGTGTTGCTCTACTGGCACATGTGTCTGGGCGGGTCACATTCACCCCTCACGCGACGTCATTTGGAAGTCCGGGTGGGGTCACTCTCGACTGTCCCGGCCTCCTTCTGACTGTCTGCTGTCCTATCTATCAGCTGCCGAAGTTCAAGCTTTGGCGCGCATGATCGCGAACCGACGCAATTGGCCCAGGGCAGACGATGAGAACGAAACGGGTCTTGGGTGTCGAGCGGACATGATCACACTCACCCTGGTCGCCGCTTCTGCAAGGCTCCACGCACCGCTTTGTCCGCCTTCGCCACCTCGAAACGCTCGGGATCGAATTTGCCACCGCTCCATCGCTTGAGGTGCTTCTGCTCCTCGAGCTCATCGGGCTCGGGGCTAAGCAGTACTCGCAGGAACTCGACATAGCCGTGGGGTCCGCCGACGTCCTCGGGCGGACAGCAGCGAGCACCCTCGATGCAGGTCGCTGTCTTGGGCATCGGCTTCACGGCGAGCAGTCTCTCGATCTGGACGGTGTGCCGCCAGTCGTCGCCGAAGTCGTACACGTAGGTGAAGGACGGGCCGTCGTCGTATCTGAATTGGAAGTCGCGCAGCCGCACCTCGCTGGCGTCGAACGCCTGGGCGTCGCCTTCGAAGCGGTCCTGGTTCATTATGTCGAGGTCGCCGTAGCGCAGGCCGCCGATCTCGAATTGGTGCAGGTGCGAGTCCGTCCAGCCCATGGCGGCTTGCAGGATGTGATGCAGATCGGAAAGCGTGGTCGTGAGCGGCACCACGAGGCGGCGCCAGATGGGCGGCTCGATATCGTCGAGCGTCACCTTGATCTGGACGGCGTTCGGCTCCTCCCAGACCGTGCGCGGCGATGTGTCGGCCTTCGTCGACAAGCGCGGCCTCTCTCCCCTTCATACTCTCGCCGGTGATCCTGCATCTGGCGTTCGGAACATCAAGCAGTTGCAACGGGGGCATCCTGTCCAGCCTGATTGAGGTATCCCGCGACAGCTTGGCACGGGACCGGAGGATGCGCGAGAGTCCGCCTACCGGCATCGGGCTCGGGCTTTTTCAGTTTACTCTTCCACAAGATCACATCTCCCGCCCAAAATCCCGACCTGGATTATTCCGGCGCCACTCTTCCATGAGGCGTCGTAGCTCTTCCGAGCGGGGCAGTTCTGGTGCTGGCTCCGACTGCGACGGAGGGGCTGCAGCCTTGTCGAACACCTCCGAGAGTCCAGGTGCATCGCCGCCCTCCAACGGCTCGCGATGAGACGGCTCGGGCGCTGATTGCTCGATCGGACCCGTGGCCTGCTCGCGCGACGGCGATGGTGCCGGCGCCTCTAGACCGGCCTCCTTGCCTCGCTCCGCATCCGCCCGCGCCTTGGTGGCCCGCTCGGCGTTCTGCCGCGCTTCGCGCTCGTCGATGAGACTTTGTTTCGCGTCTCTGAACGTGACCTCCCTGGATGCCTCGAACTGCCGAGAGCGTTGCGCCTGGCGTTCATCGGTCTGGCGCGAGAGCAAAGCGTCCTGCTTGCGGGCATAGTCGTCGAAGATCCTGGCACCGAAGACATGCGCCTCGGCCTTCTGTATTTGCGCGAGGCGGGTGCGCTCCCGCTCGTGCGCAGCTTCGATCAGGTCCAGCAGTCGACCCGGCTTCGTGATCGCGTCCTGCTTCTCGCGCGGCTTGAGCGGCCGCCCCCCTCCAAGTCGTCGCTCGTTCGCAAACACGAACACGGCGCGCTCAAGAGGCGTCGCTTTTTCCACGAACTTGAACTCCTCGCGCTGCGCCTTGTAGAGGTCGCGCCAGTGCGGCTTGAACTTCTTCGAGACGTAGTCTTTCGCTTGCCCGAGCGCCGACGTCGTGTTCTTCCAGAGCGCGTCTCGCTCCTGCTTGTGCCGTTCCCAGGTCGTGTGGCGGTCGATTTTGTGGAAGACCTCCTTCTCCGCGCGCATGCGCTTCATGCGGTCGATGATGTCCTTCTTGTCGAGCCAGTTCGGTCGGGTTTCAGAGCGGTGCCTCACGACGCGAGGCACCCCATGATCGACGCCGCGGCGGGGCGTCGTGAGCACGAGCATGGGATTGCGTTTCTTGCGGTACCAGTCGCGCGCTCTGTGCTGCTCCGGCGTGATTGGCTTGAGCACCTGCGGCACGCCCTCGGGGACAGGCTCCCGCGTGCTCGTCCCTAGGATTCTCGACGGTGCGATATAGCCCTTGCGCCGGCGTGCCCAGCCAGCGACGCTTGGCACATCGCTATCCTTGCTCTTGTCGGGATCGTTGCCGAGCAGCTTGTCAGGCCCGAGCTTTTCGGCCGTGCGCTTTCGGAGCCAGCGTTCGCGTTGTCTCCGGGCTTTCTCTCGCTCTTCGCGTTCGGCCGCGATGCCGGCCTCGCCTTTGACCTTAGGAACTTTGCCGTCCGCGTCGTTCTCCTTGTCCATGAGAAGCCGATCGGCAGACCTGGCGCGGGCGGCATTGTTCTTGATGCGCTCGTGGCAGTGGATGCCGTGCTCGCGCTCATAGGCCTCGGCCCAGCGTGAGAGATCGAGCTTCGGGAACTTGAGGTCGTGGCTCCGACCCGTCGTCGGGTGGATGAGGTTCACGACGATATGGACGTGAGGATGCTTGGTATCGGTGTGAGAGGAGATAAGGGCCTGCTGTTCGTCGAGCCCCAAGGCGTTCAGGCTCGAGAGCGCGGCCTTCTGCATCTCTTCGGGCGACGGGTTCTCCGAGTCCGCCCAGGAAAGCGAGTAGTGCAGGACCGGCTTCTTATTCTTCCGGCCGCGCAGATCGATGCCGGATGCTGACTTCAAGGCATCCTGCGCCCAGTAGGTCTCTACCATCTCGTGCCAGGCCCACTTCGGGTCCTGGGTCGCGAGATTGACGGTCAGGCACCAGGGCACGCGGTGGTTGCTCTTCGCCCTATCGGCGTCATGGAGAATGTAGTCACAGGCGCCATGGAAGCTTGAACCACGAGGATGAAGTTTTGGGACCATGACGGTTCGCCTTCGGATCGGCTGTCGTGTCGTTCCTGGCCGAGCGGATCGGCGATGGCGGATCGGCCCTTCGCCGTGGTGGCCAGAGACGATGCTCGACGTCGTCTTCGCTCAGACGCAGCTCGCGCGTCGCCACCAAGGACGGCGGCTCAGTCGCCGTCGGCGGTTCAACGCCACGGCTGCCCTGCCCCGCGTCGTCGGCCGTTCGCCCATCATGGCTCGGACTCGGCTCGGTCTTGGTCTCGGATGGGCTCGGCGTTGCTTGCGCTTTCGGCGTTGTCGCGGGCGACGGCGTCGCTCTCTGTCTCAGCCGGAACGGCTCCTCGTGCCCGTCGCCGCTTTTGCGCCGGACCTCGTCCTCGGCTTGCTCATACCGCCGGCGCAGGACCTCGTTGCTGCAGATGGTGGCGATGATCTCCGTGACCACGGTCTGGAACTGCCTCGGGTCGACGTTCTGCCCCGCGTTTCTCGCGTGGGCTATCTGGTTCAGATTGTTACCGATACGCTTGAGCTCGTTGAGGAAGGTCACGGGCAGCTCGTCCGACGCCGGCCTTACGATCCGCAAAGGGCGGTCCTCGATGAGGTGCTCGACATAGCCCGCGCGGGTGAGGCCCAGCTTTTCCGCATGCACGCTGATGAGATCGTATGTCTCTTGCGTCAGTCGCGCCGAGACGATCTTCGTCCGCTTGGCGTCGTGATGTGTACGTTTACGGCCCATGGTTTTCCGCCTCATATCGGGTGCGGCACACCGGGCCCGAAGGGGCCCGCCGGATGGGGTCCTGGGGAAGGTGAAAACCTTTCCCGGCGAGCTGGAATTTGATTACGTAATCAAATTCCCATCTCGCTACTCCTCTCCGCCGGGCACGCCGTGCCCACAAAGGTTTTCAGCAGCTCTTTTGCGGCTGTCCGTTTCGAAATCGTCTATCAGCGCTGTCTACGCAAGATTTGTCGCCTCACGGAATGTCGTGACGTCTTGCGTCAACTGGTGCGACTTTTCGGGGTTGGGCTCTGGTGCAGGACGACAAATTTTTTGTGCGCCACCCGACGACGACAAGGGTGCCGCCACGCGCGAGGCCGTCAAGCACAAGCCCCGGAGGGGCGGCCTTGCGGCCGTCCTTGACCGCCTCTTTGCGGAGGCGGCCGATGCGAAGCGCGGGTCGGGACGGAAGGATGGGTACTTCAGGTCGAACAGAAGGATGTGGCCCGAAGGAAGCGCAAACTGCGCGCGCCCTACGCGCGCGAGCCTGCGGCGTTCTTCGCCGCAGGCTTTGGGCGGTTACACGAGGTCGGCGCCGAAGTCCGCGTCAGGTGCGCTCTCGGCCTCGGCGAGGAGGGCGAGCGCGTGTTCGAGCTGTTCGCGACACGCGCCAAAGCTGGAGCGCATAAGCGCGTGCTGCTCGTAACGGGCGTGAATGGCGGCGTCGAACATGTGCTGGGAGGCCACCGAGAGGGCGCTTGCGAGGGGGCGCAGATGCAGCGGTGTCTCGGCAATGGCGTAGCGGAACGCATCGGCGGTGACGTCGGTGGGGTTGGGGTCTTGGTCGGGGTTGAGCATGGCTGGTCCGATATGTGGCGGTTGAAGGCGGGCAGAAGGGGGAGGCTCACGCCTCCTCCTCGACGTCGATGAAGCTGGGGGCCATGTCGGCGGATTTCGTTGGGCCGCCGAGAAGGAGCAGGGCTTCGACCGTGTGTCGACGCAGCGTTGCAAGGTGTTCGGCGGCGAGCTCCTCCTCGCCGTACTGCATCAGATAGGCGGCGTCGAAGAAGGCTTCGCTGGCGCGGGCGAGGACGCGGCCGAGGGGTTGCAGGTCGGCGTGGGTGAAGGCCAGGGCTGCGACCAGGGCGTCGGTGATGCGCTCGACGTGGTCGATCGAAAGTTGGTTGAATAGATGGGACATGGGTTGCTCCGTTTCTTCTTGGTGTTGAGCCGGGCACCTCGCCCGACCGATGAGTCCGTTAAGACCGAACCCATAGGGACGCGCGTCAAACGCCGCGCGAAGCGCGCCCGCAGGGGGCGGAGCTGCACGGAGCGAAGCGGAGGAAGCGAGCCGCGTTGACGAGCGTCCGGGTTCGGTCAGGACCATCAATAGGTCGGGTGAGGTGTCCCCGCGATCACGGACAGAAGACATCGGCAGCGCGTGGGCGGACACATTCAACCAAGGTACGCGCGGCCGTGAGCGCTCTGACGCTGACGCAGCGTTGAGCACGCGCGCCCGAACGCGGGCGCGAGGCAGAGCGTGCGCCACGTCGCGCAGTGGCGAGTTCTGGCTGCTGCCGTTCAAGGCGAAGACTCGCACATTTTTTTGCTTGGAACATGCCGTCACATTCGGGAACGGCGAAGCAAAGCGCGTAATTTGGCGCTTCTTGAGTGGAATTACGGAATGGCGGTATTCCGAGAATAACGCCGCGCACGCGGTCAATATGCTCGGAGACAAATACTATGACATTTCCGCCGAGAGGTTCAGGCATAGAAGGCACGGTCGAAACGCCGCCGTCTCAGGTGTGGGGGCACCCGTGGGAGCTGGGCGATAGCTGGACATGGGCACCGGGCAAGGTCCTGCTTGGACGGTGGAACGATAGGGCGCTCGGGCGGGACGACGACCGTCACTTGATGACCATTGCCGGCACACGCGCGGGGAAGTCGCTCACCGTCCTCATTCCGAATCTGTTGCGCTATCCCGGGTCCGTGCTGGTACTCGACCCCAAGGGCGAGCTCGTCAGGGCTACGGCCAAGCAGAGACGACGACTGGGCCAGAAGGTCATCGTGCTCGACCCGTTCCGGGAGTCGGGCGAGGCCTCGTCCTCGCACAATCCGTTTTCGGAGCTCGATACGTCCGTACCCGAGAACGTCTCGGCGGATGCGGCGCAGCTGGCGGACGCGCTCATCATCGGCAATCCCAAGGACCCGCACTGGACGGACAGCGCGAAGAATCTTATTCGCGGCATCATCCTACATCTGCTCGATCGGAATCCGCAGAAGGCTACGCTGCGTGAGGTGAGACGACTGCTCAACGCGACGCCCGCCGAACTCGACATCCTATTCAAGGCGATGATGGACTCGAGCGCCTTCGAGGGCGTGGTCTCGAACATCGGGGCGGCGTTCTATGGGAAGAAGGAGTCGGGCGGCCGCGAGCTTCAAGGCATTCTGTCGACGGCGCAGGAGCAGACGGCGCCGCTCGACGACGTCGTCCGCATTACGGACAAGTCGGATTTCAGCTTGTCGGAACTCTCGAATGGCAAGGTCACGATCTATCTCGTGCTGCCGGGGATGCGGATTGCGACGCATTACAGGTGGCTGCGCATCGTGGTGCAGCAGGCGCTGATCGCGATGGAGCGTAACCGCGTGCCGCGCGGGCGCTTGCCTGTGTGGTTCGTGCTCGAGGAGTTTCCGTGCCTTGGACACATGCGGCCGATCGAGGCCGCAGCAGGTCTTATGGCGGGCTATGGTGTCAAGCTGTGGTCGGTCATTCAGGACCTGACGCAGCTCCAGACGCACTATCCCAAATCCTGGGAAACCTTTCTCGGCAATGCCGGGGTCATTCAGGCGTTCGGCAATGTCGACGTGACGACGACCGAGCACATGTCGCGCCTCCTCGGGACGACACAGGTCATCGAGCGGCAGGACATTCGGGTCTCGGGTGGGGCCATGGCGCACGGCGACCTCGGCGTGCGCGAGCACATCCGCTCGGTGCGGCTGCTCGATGCCAACGAGATCACCCAGCATTTTGCGCGGGAGACGGGGATGCAGTTGGTCCTCGTGCCCGGGCGACCACCGATCTACATGCAGCGGCTGCCCTACGAGGGAGGCGGATCATGACCTTCAAATGCGAATGGATCCAGAAACGGGCGGAGGACGAGACGCTCGAAGCGGTCGGAGTCCGTTGGACCGAATACCGGCCGTTTCGGGAAGGTATGTGTCTTATCCTTGCCATACCAGGCATCGTCCTGGGGCTGGCGATCGGGTTCGGTGGTCACGGCGCGGGGTTTCTACTCGTCCTCGGCGGCGCAGCTCTCATCTACGCCATGATCGTCATGCCGGGCCGGCCGCGCGAGATCGTGTTCTGGCATGACGGGAGGATGGAAACGCCGCTCGGACTCTCGACTGGCTTTCTCTGGCCGGGGGAGCGCTGGCTCCATCATACAGGGATCAGGTCGATCGAGACCGAGCGTCTCCCAGGCACAGGTACATATACACACGGGGTGCGCATCTTCTATGAGGGCGGCGAGACCAACCACGTGGCCAAGAACCTGACGCCCGACGCCGCGCATATGGTGGCTGTTCGGCTGACGACCGCTCTCAAGCACCTGCGCGAGCATCTGGCTCAGTCGGCGCGGACGGGGCATGCACGCCAGACGACACGCAGCAAGGAGCGGGTCATCGACTGAAGGGCGACCGACGGCGGGATGCGCCGTCGGTCGCATGACTATCGGTTAGGCTTCGATACGCGCGCCGTGCGGGAAGGCGGCGTCGAGGAGAGCGACGATATCACCTGGCAGGTAATCGCGAGGATCGTCATAGCCGTGCTGGATGCGCTGATGGGGGATGAGTTCGACGCCATCCTTCCTGATCGAGACGATGACCTCATTGTGCAAGCCCCAGACATGGCGCTCGACAATGAAACCGGCGCGAGTGAGGGCGGCGGCGACCGCAGGGGTCATGACGATGGCCTCGCCATCGTCGAAGCCGAACTTGTTGAAGGCGTCCTCCCAGATCCAGAAGTAGTCGCCGCCGCAGCAGGTGCAGATGGTGAAGCTCATGGCAACACCCATGTGTTGGCGACGGGCCGCGGGTCGTCAAGCTCGAGTTCCTCGACGTCGACGACCTCGAAGGTGTGGTTCTCGAGCTCGAAGCCATCGACATTGCAGGCACTGAAGAGGTTATCGGCCTCTTCACGGGCGCTCGCGAGATCCTTGGCGGCGAGGATGGCGCAGTGGTCCTCCACGATCTGGATGCAGACGTGGAACTTCTTCAAGGCTGGGGAGGTCATGACTGACCTCCCTCGCGGAGTGCGTCGCGGTGCAGGTCCATGAAGTCCTGCGTACGTTGCTTGAGGTGGACGAGTTCCCAGTGGCGTTCCTGCGCGTACGGGTCTTCGAGGTGGCGCTCGCAGTCGGCGATGATGGAGACGGCCTGCGCGAGCTTGGCTTGGAGCTGGTGAGAGGTCATAGCCGACCTCCCGCGTACCCGAGTTCGCTGTCGAATGTTTCGACCATCCCGCCAGAGCGGCGGAAGGCGGTTTCGCCGTCGAGCTCGTAGAGGTCCTCGCCGCGCGTGACGGCGGTGCTCATGAAGTAGTCGAGGGCGTCTTCGACATTGCCTGCGTAGAGGGCGGGGGTCATTACTCACCCCCTTGCGCATCCGCGCCCGTCTCGTCGTTGTCACGCTCAGTGATCTCCTGCATCACGACGCGGCCCGAGAGCGGAACCAGATCGAAGATGAGGTTTGCGCCGGTCTTTTTCTTGTGCAGCCAGGCGGCGCCGATGCGGGTCCATCTGGCTTTGTCGCCTTCGCCCTGGACGTGCCAGAGGGCATGGCTCGGGCGGTTGGACTGGTTGGATGTCTTGCTCATTGTTTTGCTCCGTTTCTTATGGGGGACGAGCACCACGCCCGTCCGATGGGGTCGTAAGAAACCGAGACCAAGGGGCGACGGATCAAACGCCGCGCGTAGCGCGCCCCGGAGGGGGGCGGAGATGCACGGAGCGAAGCGGAGGAAGCGAGCCGCGTTGAACCGTTGACCGGGCTCGGTTAGGCCCCATCACCCTAGGACGGGTGTGTGCTTCGTTGCTCATGCGCGTGAACGGAGACGAGACATCGGGAAAAGACATCGCGGTCACCGCCTGCGATGAAACCGATGGCAGGGCGCATGCGCGGCAATTGCCGGATCCTCCACGCTTCGCGGTCAGCAAAGCCAAAGGCGGCTTAGCCGGCATCGAGAGTGATGAAGGATCGGACCCGATGGGCAGGTGAACCGTCGGTGACGGCGGAAGCACCAGCAAGAGGTGGTAAATGCGCTTGCCGTCGGCGGGGCGTGTCGATCGGGCGAGTGAAGAGGTGATAGGAGCTCTCGCAGAGCAGCGGACGTTGCATGAGACATTACGGGGTTCTGGCAGCACATGCGCTCGGCTTGGGCCGGTGCTGCGCGTATCTCAGGCGCACTTGTCTGTCTTGGTGGGCTCGAACTTGATGCGAAGATGCGTGCCTGTCGCTCTGGCAAACCGCTGCAGTGTGTTGCCAGAAGAAATGCTGCGGCCACTCTCGATGCGGGCAATCGCACTCTGCGAGGTCTCCATCTTTTCTGCAAGTTGCTCTTGCGTGAGACCTGCGCGGGTACGGGCCCGACGCAAGCGCGAATTCGTCATCGAGCGCTTCGTACTCATGACGGTACTCGGGATCTCGCAATCACTTCTTGTGTAGGTCTATGATCTTGCTCATCGCACATCCTTTGCCCGCTCTCGGGCCAGTCTGGGTTCGCGGTTTGGCGTCTTATGCGTCTTCTTCACGAACACCCGCAGGACGCCGACGCGCTGTCCGCTTGCCGTCTCGTAGATCGCGCGGGAGTTGCCCGACTTACCTCTGATCCGGAGTTCCCTGAGTTTGTCCTTGAGATGATCGACTGCATCTCGAGGCAAAGCGTCGAGCTTATGCAGCTCAATCAATTCCGAGCGACGGACCAGACGCGCTCGCATGTCGGGCGGGAGAGCTTCAATCTCCGCGTCCACGATCTCGTTGAGGGTGACGACTGTCCATGGCGTCCAAAATCATCATGTCAATTTTGATATGATGAAGTCAGCGGAGATGGAGCCCTGGCCGGGTGCGAGACGGCTTGCAAAGAAGGCTCTCTTAGCCAGAGGCAGCACGTCATCAGGAGAGCCATCGGCGCGTCGAAAACGACGCGTTGACCGTCGGGAGGCTGCCGTATCGGCAGTCAAGCGTCAGAGCGTGCCACGTTCCGTATTGTGCCGCGAACGATGCAGGACGAGGACAGTCTTGAGGAGGGCCACGGCGTCGTTGATGTCCTCCTCGGCGGGCATGAGAGTCCCTATGGCAAGGTTCATCTCGCCGCGACTTGCCGCGTCCCTGGCCTCGGCCGCGAGGGTCACGGCGCGTCGGAGACGCGCTTCCAGTACGGTGATGTTGGCGTTGATGGCTTGGGAAGTCTCGTTTGACATGGTGTTCTCTTTCTTCTGAGGGTTGCTCGACAGTTATGCGGCGCCGTGGGGATCAGCGGCGAGATGGAGCGCGGCCGCGAGGGCATCGCCGTCAAAATCGACTCTGCTTTCCTGGATCTGGATAGGAAGCTCGGCCAGCACCGCGCCGATCTGATCGGGGCTGAGCTTGGCGGTGACGACGGCGATGGCAGGGTCGACGTCGAGAAGCATCGCGAGAAGATTGAGACGAAGCTCCATGGCCTGCGCCATCAGTATGGTGCCGCCATGCTGACGGGCGATCATCAGGAGACGGGTGAGCTTGGTCTCGTCACCGAGACGACAGGCGAGCATCAGCGCTGACGTCATGGCGCGCGGCGGAATAGAAACATTGGCAATTTCGGAAAGTGCATAATTGGTCATGATAAACTCCTTCGGTTGAATTTAGAAAATATGGAGTTGGGTAATTGGGTGCGAAACTCCGCACCCGAGAGCCACCAGAAGGCTGGCGGGCCGTGATGCTCGTGCGTCCAGACGGCCCAGACGTAGCGATGTTTGGTGAAGTGGCGCGGCGGCGGGCCATAGCGGTCTTCGGGCCAGCAGACGATGTCGTCGACGGCGTAGAGCCGTGCGGGCGGACATTCGCGCCATTCATCGGTTCTGCGGGGATGGCAGAGGGAGGCCATATTGAGCAGCATCGCGACCTTGCCACCCGTCTCGCGCGTGAGATCGAGCGCGCGGGTGACAAAGCGGTCGGCGAGCCCCCAGCCGTAAGGCGGGTTGGTCACGATGTGCTTGGCGCGCGGCCTGCGCTGCTTCAGAAAGTCGACGCCAGTCTCACCGAAGCCGTACGCGTAGAGGTCGGTACAGACCACGGTGTGACCCTGCTCCTGCAGGACGCGGGCAATGCGCCCGTCACCACAGGCAGGCTCCCAGATATCGCCGTCGAAGTCCTCGACGGAGAGGAGCGCGCGCGTCGCCTCGGGAGGTGTCGGATAGAACTCGTTCGGGAGCCTGCGTGGGACCTCGATGCGGGACGATGCGCGGTTCCAAGCGGCGGGTGTGGCGAAGGCGGTCATGGCGCGACCTCCTCGCAGTAGGGTTCAAGTACCCCGCAGACAAGGTCGTAGAGGGCAATAAAGACGTCTTGAGCTTCGTCAGTGTAGCGGGTTTCGTCGTCGCATGTGTCTAGTGCGTCGACGGTGATCCCCCTGATACCGCATTCCCGCACGGTGAGGGCGTGAGCGAGCTCGCAGCACACGTCGTTCGGCAGCGGAGACTTGTCGGAAGGTCGCGGCGGAGAGACGGTCGGCGGCACGGCGTCCTCTTGGGCTTCGAATGCCGCAACGATGCCGTCATGGCCGCAGTTGGAGCAGTGGGCGGTGCTGTCGAGAGCCCATTCCTGGTCGCCGGCGCTGACGGTGCCGTCTGGCACGAGGCGGACGAACTCTGTCGCTGCGATGAGAATGTGCTCGTCGTCGTGACACTTGGGGCAGGCGAGGCCGAAGGTTTCGCGGACGGTGCTCATGGTGCCACCTCCGCAGTGATCGAAACGGTATCAGCGATGCGGCTACGCGACCGTCGGCATCTCTTGGCGATGTGACTTGCGGGATCGATAGGCTGGCGCATGAACGCGCGCGTGCTCTCGCCTGAAGGTGGTGTTGGGGTGCTCATGATGGCTCCGTCTTTTCTTGTTGGGACGGGCACCGCGCCCGTCCGATGGGGACGTTTCCAACCGAGACCAAGGGGCGACGGATCACACGACGCCGCAGGCGCCCCTGAGGGGCGGAGCTGCACGGAGCGAAGCGGAGGAAGCGAGCCGCGTTGAACCGTCGGCCGGGCTCGGTTAGGCCCCAGCATCGGACGGCGGCGTGCCCGAAGTGACAGAATCAAGGAGGCTCCCGAGTACCCGAACGCCCAAGGCAGACCAGAGCGGTGTGCTGGGATGTCATACGATGTTCCGGGAAGTGACGATTGATGACGAAATCGCCGTAACGCGCTAAGATTATTGAATAATACTCAGCTGGCGCGGAGGCGAAAAACGACCATGAACACCCCAAGGCAAACGCGGACCGAGAAGAACGGCGAGACCTTCACTGTGCGGCTGGTCGGCGTCGACGGTTACGATCTCACCCTCTGGGACGACGCCTGGACGACGCACCCTGAGCGGATGAGCTGGGCACGAATTCGGGAACGTCGTGAGCAGAGGAACGGCCGCTTCACAGTCACGGTCGAAGTCGACCGCCGCGACTTTCTGGAGATCTGCGATCCTGAGACAGACGCGGGCAGTCTCGCAGGGCAGGTGCGTCTGTTGCTCGACGAGATCGCGCGCGAGGCCATGGAGGACGATTACCTCCGAGGCGAGGTGATGGGCCTGCCGCGTGCGGACGACAGGTCGCTGTATGGCGCTGTCGGTTTCGAGGTCGAGTGGCCGGTTCGAGAGGCGGCATGGATCGTCCAGTCGGTGCGGCTATCGACGGGTGAGGTCGGCAAAATCCAACTCCAACGTATCGAGGTCGGACCGGAGATTGCGACACTGCGTGTCCGGCTGCCGGATCCCTTGGCCAAGGTGTTCGCGTCGAAAGCGGCCAGTGCCGAGACGTTGTCGGTGAGGCTCTTCGCTTGCATCGAGGCCGCTTACAGCGGCGAGCAGAATACACGGCTGCGGCTGATGACGCAGGCGGACGACACCGAAATTCCATTTTAGCCACGGCCGGACAACGGCGCAGAAACGGAGACGATGGCCACGCCAGTGGCATCGGGGAGATCATGATCAGACATGCACTTGGCGTGTGCGGTGTGCTGGCAGCGTTCGTGCTGCTGCTCGTGTCCGCCGCGATGAACTGGCGGTTCGGGTACAGCCTCGGCCATACGGAGCTCGACGGGCTCATCTACGGGAGTGCATCGGCCGCCGCCGACTGCCTCAAGGCGCTCGTGCCGTTCTTTTTCTTCGCCGCATTGCGCAACCGGATGTGGTCGCAGGCGGCAACGGCGGCCGTGGTCGGCATCGTGGTCACGGGATATTCGCTGACCTCGGCGCTTGGGCATGCCGCTTTCAACCGCAACGATACGGCGGGCAAGCGTTTTGCCGAGGCACAAGCCTACAAGCGTCTTGTGGACGATCTCGGACGGGCCAAGGAACAACTCTCGTGGATTCCGTCGCATCGACCGCCCGCGATGGTGAGTGCGGAAATCGGGCGTCTCAAGACGCAGCGAGCCTGGACGACGTCAGATGAATGCAAGGTCATCGACGGGCGTGTTGCGCGGACGCTGTGCGACAAGCTGCAAACGCTTGTCGGCGAACAGGAGAACGGCCGCAAGGCCGAGACCCTTGAGGCACGGATCGCGGAAGTCCAAGCCCAGCTCGAACGCTTCCAAGGCACCGCTGCGGGCGCGGAGGCCGATCCGCAGGCGGCAGTTCTCGCCAAGATTCTGGGTCTCAAGATCGACCAGGTTCAGCTCGGCCTTACTATCTTCGTGGCAGTGCTGCTCGAGGTCGGCTCGGGAATGGGTCTTTACATGGCGTTGAGTGCGTGGCGCATCCACGAGGACCAGGAGACGACCCCTGCGAGCAAACCCGTCGTCATCGACTCCAGTGCGGTTTCGGTCGCATCGCTAGCCGAACCGCCGCGCCAGATCAGCAACGATGGTGAGGACCACGCCAACGACGACACGGGAACCACGACCGATATCGGGCGGTTCTTGGCCGAGACGGTCCGACGACGGGAAGGAGCGTCATGCGCGGCGACGTCGCTCTATGAGCGATATCGGAGGTGGTGTGCGGTTTCGACCCTGACGCCGCGGTCCTTGCCCGCCTTTGCGCGAGCGCTTGGCGCGATGGGCATCTACGGGCAGAAGCGCAAGGACGACGTCCACTATATGGGCTTCGAGCTCGTCGCTGACGGCGCGTGGCGGAAAGCAAGCTGAGGGCGTCGGGGCAGAGACTGCCCCGACGTTCACGTCACCACCAGGAGTCGTAGTAGACGGTGAGACCCGCGGCGATGGCTTCGCGGGCTTTGGCGATGAAGGCGAGGTCGCCGTCCTTCTCGGTACCGTCGGTCATGCCGAAGAAGAAGCCGCTTGTGGGCGGTAGGGCGCCGGCGCGGATATCGGCTTCGAGCCGGTTCAGATCCTCTGTCGTAAGAATGACAGGCACGCAATTGAAGTCGGGATTGCTGCCGCCTTTCTCGACATAGAGATTTTCCATCCAGCCGTGGAGATTGGGGTGCTTGCGCCAGTAATGCAGCTCACTGGCTTCGCCCGGCTTGAAGTCGACGGGCGTGGGCGGTGTCTCCCGCGTGGCGTAGGCGTACATGTCGAGACCCATGAAATTGCTCCTTTCGTTGTTGCTCGTCCCTCGGGACGCGCGTCAACAGGGCAGCGGGCCTGAGCCGCAGGCGTCATGGACAACACGGCCCGAAGGGGTGGTGCGGGCCGTCCATTGACGACAAGGCGCGCGCTGCCAGAAGCGCGGCCACGGTCCGAGGGCGAGCAACGAAGGAGCCCTGGGACTGCTCGTGCCGCCGCCCGAGCGCGCGGGGCCCAATCGCTCTGACCGTGTCAAAGTCCACGGGATGCCGCGCTTACGGCATGGGTCGAGAGGGCGATGAGGGAGTGCCCGGTCTGGTCTTCGAAAGCCCCAATGCCGCTTCCGGTGTCAGGCGCGGACGGACTTGCGCGGTCCGCTTTGCCTCAATCGGCAGCGAGGGCCTGCGAGCTGGTCTCAGCATCGTCGAGAGTCTGGATCGCTCGTGCTCGTGAAGCTTTGCGAGCGTCAAGGCGCCGGCTTTCAGGAAGCGGTCGGCGTTGGCGGCCATCCAGAAGGCACGGCGGACGAGGCTCATCTGCGCAACGCGGTCCGTCTCGGCGCGCTGCGCAGCATAGAGCTCGGTCCACCTATCGATGTCGGGAAGCTGTACCGTCTGCTTGCGCGCTTCTCTCAGCACCGTGCGCACGGCGGCCGTGACGATCTCCCGATAGTCGAGCGTCATATCCTTGTAGCGCTTACGCGCGAGACGGCGGCTGAGAGCGGCCGCATCGGGAAACACATCCTTCGACCAGTGCAGCGAGACACGTTCACGGTGGCGCGAGAGTGCGACATAGGCGGAGTGCCGGTCCATGTTTGGAGCGGCGAGAACGTAGGTCCGGTCGACGGTCGCGCCCTGGCTCTTGTGGATGGTCAGCGCGTAGCCATGCGCGATATGCGGGTAGAGAGCCGCGTCAAACGCGAGAACGCGCGGCACATGGCCGTGGAGGGTGACCGTCATGCGCGAGCCTTCGATATTGCTGACTGTCGCAACCGTGCCGTTCTTGACGCCGAGCTTGCGGTCGTTGCGGCGGAAGACGATACGGTCGCCAATGGCGAAGGACGTGGGCCCGTCATCAACCTCAAGAAGGCTGTCGGGGCCCAAGATGCCCATTGCCTTGAGACGGACTCGAGCGGCCACGTTCACGAGCTGTGCATCGGCATTGGTCGCGGTCAGGATGAGCTGCGAGAGGCCACGCTCGCGGTTCGCGAGCCACATGTCGAGGATCGAGGTTATAGCATCCGTCTTAGCGTCGTGCGCATGGACCATGCCGGCGTTCTCGTAGGCCGTGAGAGCGAGCCCGGTCGCACCTTCGGCAAGATGGCGCGTAGCCTCCCGCATCCAGACGTCCTTCTGCCGCCAGATGGTCGTGAGCCGCGCGTGGTCGAAATGCTCGACGATGTAGCGGAAGGGGCCGCCGGCCTCGATGGCCTGGAGCTGTTCGGGGTCACCGACGAGGACGACCTTCGCGCGGGCCTCTCGCGCCGCGAGGAGAAGCCGGTCGAGTTGACGGCTGGCGACCATACCCGCCTCGTCGACCACGAGCACGTCCTGAGGGGAGAGACGCACGGTTCCGCTGTCGAGGCCCATGAGAAAGGCCGCGATCGTGCCTGACGAGATTCCGGCATCGGCTTCGAGGCCTTCGGCGGCGCGTCCCGCAAGCGCAAGCCCCCGCAATTGATAGCCCGATTTCGTCCAGGCTTCGGCCGCTGTGCGCAGCAGGGTGGATTTGCCGGCACCCGCGTATCCGACGACGGCCGACAGCCCCCGTTCATCAAGAAGATGCGCAAGAGCCGCACGGGTTGCGGCTTGGTCTTCGCTCGCAAAGCGCGACAGGGCGTCGGCACGCGCGGCGGTCGAGACGGCGTGCCCGGTTGAGCCTGCGAGGATCCCCGCGCTTTCCGCGAGGCGCTTCTCGGCGCTCTGTTGCGCCCGTGTCGTGTATTTCTTGCCGCCATGCCCATCCTCAAGCGTGACAAGCTCGGGCGACGTCATGACCCTGGCCATGAGGTCGGAGAATTCCTTGGCCGTGCGTGTCGAGGCCGTGACCGCCTGCGCGAGCTGCGGCGCTGTGAAGGTCGCGTGGTGTCGGGTCAGGGCGTCGAGAACGACGGAGGGCAGCGCCGCGCGTTTGGCTTCGAGGGCAGGTCCATTCTCGCGCTCCCACCGGGGGCGGCTGGCACGTCGGCCGCCCCCGTTACCACGCGCGGCGGCATTGAAGGCGTTCTTCACGCGCGGCATGAAGCGGCCTTGGCAGACGATGTTGCCGCGCAGCTCCTCGTAGCGTGCGGCGAAGCCTTGCATCGTGCGCTTGTCGAAACTCAACGGGGCTGTTCGGCCTGTGATGGGATGGACGGTATTGGCGATGATGTGGATGTGCGGGTTTGCGGTATCGCCGTGGACGACGATAACGGCTTCGTGCTCACCTAGCCCCAAAAGGTCCAGAAGCTGTTTTGCAAGATCGGCCATTTCGTGCGGGGGTGGCGGGTCTTCGTCGGCGGACCACGACATTACGAGGTGATAGACGGGGGCCTTGTTGTCAGCCCCGTTCTTTGGGGCAAGACCCGCCGCGCGCATCAGAGCAAATCGCGCCACCCATGTGCTCGCCATCTCATGGGCGGCGTCCTTCAGATCGCCGAAGATATTGACCGTCTCGGCATGGAGTACGCGTTCGGGCTTGGGTGCGGTCTTCGAGCCCGTAAGGAGGTAGCGCAAGGCGCCCGTGAACGAGCGTCCCCGGCGGTGCGGGGTGCGGGCGGAAATGTCGTTGTCGATGCGCGCGATGATCATGGCGACGGCGGGGGCACCGAGCCCAGTTTGCGGATGACGTTCAACAGCTCCAGCATCACCCTGGCGTGGAGCTCCTCCGTCGGTCGTGTGAACCGCCCGCGCCAGCCCGACCGCGCGATCTGGTTCAGGAGATTGCCGATGCGCTTCAACTGGGCGATGTCCTCGGGCGCCATCGAGACGAAGTTCCGGACGGTAAGTTTGGTGTTCGTGGCGGCGTTTCGGAGATAGGTCGAGGGAGGGAGTTTGGCACGGGCGGCCGCGTCAAGAATGACCGCGTGCTCTTCTGGGTTGACGCGCGTCGTCAGGATAATGGTTCTGTGGTGTTCGGTGTCGTGCTTCGTCAATCGCCGCCTTGGGTTCGGGTTCGGAGACGAAGACGGAAGCGCAGCCGGCGGCCGGGTGGGGTTCGCGAATTCGACCTGCCAGATCCCGTTCGCGTATTACGCGGACACATCTGGCTCCACACTTTCATTTTACGAAAATTCCCGTCCGCTTTCTATTTTTAATTTGCAACCCGAGAAAAAGAATTTCGATGAATTCATGCCGTTGCGCATTCAGCAGGAGACGAACTCGGTCACCAAGTACTGGCCGTTCAGAATGTCTTCAGTGGAATGGGGACATGGCGGGTCCGCCCTCTCGGAGGGTGGGCCCGCTTCCATCTAAAGAGACCGGCACGCTCGTCCATGCAGGGAGACAGCAAGCGGCAGCCTCAGCCTCCCGCGTGCGGCACCTCCCGAAGAAATGCCCCGCCACGAGAGCGGGGCATCATTGGGACCTTCAGTGGAGTGGGGACGCCTTACATCTTGAGCGTTGACGAGTGCCCGCGCTTGGTTTTGCGGCCTTCTTGACGCGGTGTCGCTTCACCAGGCTCACTGGTCGCAGGTGCAGGGGCTACGTCGTTAAAGACCTCCGAGGCATCGGGGGTCGGCTCGGCCAGATCGACGAGGTCAGCACTTGGCTTCGGCGTCGCGCTGCGGTCCCACTTCTGAAGGCGAAAGCCATCCCTGATTTTCTCGAGGTCGCCGCCGCCGAGTTCGAGCATGTAGGCGGCAAGAACGGCAGCCGAGATTTCCTTACGGGCCGCAAGGCTGATCTCGTTGTTCTTCCGCTTCAAGGCTTCAGCGTCGAGCGGCTCGCCGCGCTTGGCGCGGGTCGTACGCTGGCCGTGGTCGATCACCGTCACGCGCACGACCTCGCCGTTCTCGTCGAGGACGACGGGCGCGTAGCCTGGCTGCAGGTTACCGAAGACCTTGAGGCCGAACTTGGCGGGATCCTCCGAGAGGTTGAGATAGGCGTTGATACTGCCGAGGCCGTTGATGAACACGACGGGCTGGGCCTCGCCGGTCTTCTTGTCGGCAATGGTACCCGCCTTGGCCGAGTAGCCGAAGGACACGAGATGTTGCGCAATGTTTTCCGGATTCAAATTTATCATGACAATCACTTTCGCTTAAGCGCCATGCGGCGCGGTTGAAACAATACCGCGGACCATCCGCGATTAATTCCATAATCGCGGGCTTAGACTTAATGGCCGCTAAAGGCGCTAAACCCTGGGTTAGGCTGGCGCCAAAAATACTCTGCGCCCCGACTCCCGATGGGAATGGAGATGCGGATCTAGTGTTTCTTTAGCTGCTGATCCGACTCGATATCGGTGCAAATACTGGAGACGAACTCTTGCGGCGTGATGCCGAAGGCGCGCGAGAGACGAATGAGCGCTGCGAGCGTGACGCGATTGACACCGGTTTCGTATTTCTGCATCTGGGCATCGCTCACGCCGATGGCCGCTGCGGCTCGTGCCTGCGTGACTCGGTAGAAGCGCCGGAACATGCGAATGCGACTGCCAATGGCGCGGTCGATGTCGGTCGGTCGGCGCGAGCCGATTGTCGTGTCGTCGCCATCTGGCGTGGCGGTCTTAGACTTGGGGACGTTCTTAAAATGTTGCATCTCTCATTAGGCAAAGGCGTAAAATCCGTCTAAATACGAATATTCTATCGTTTTCAGAATATGTGGTAAAGACTTGTCGAGCTAGAAAACGGCCTTTCGCGCGATAGCGATCGGCGCCGATTCTAGTTATGCCTGTCCCGCTAATGCGGGACTTGCAGTTTCTTGAGAAAAGCCACAGCTTCAGAGGCTTTTGCGGCGGCGGCAAAGATTGCCTTCGGATCGCTCTTCAGGAGCTGCAGCCAGTGGGCGAGGTACTGGGCATGATCGGGGCGCGTGTCTTGCGTGATGCCGAGCTCGGCGCACAGGAAGGCGCTTCCGATTTCAGCGACCAGTTCTTCGGCGGCATATGCGGCGTCGCCAAAGCGCTTCCCGAATTCCCGGGCCAGGCGCTTCTCAGAGCCTGACCAGTGGATGCACTCATGTCCGAGGACGGCATAGTAGCCTTCGGTGCGCGTCAGGGTGTTCGTGCCGCAGAAGCAATCTTCCTCGGGCATATGAATGGTGTCGGTGCTCGGCCTGTAATAGGCGCGGTCGCCGCCGTGCTCGACGCGGGCGCCAGTTGCGAGGAAGAAGCGGTCCGCAGCGTTGACGCGCTCGATGGGGCCGAGCGGCGCGGGCGGCTCCGGCAGGGTATAGCCGTCGACCTGGGAGGCGTTGAAGACGTAGGAGGCGCGCGCGACACGGCGCTTGCCGTCATCGCTGTCGTCGTCAGGGTTCGGATCGGTCTCGAACTCCTTGTAGAAGATGACGAGCGACGCCTTCTCGCCCTTGCGGACCTGACAATCGATTTCCGACCATTGCTTGTAGGTGGCCCAAATCGGCGCCGCGTAGCCCAGGACCTCGGCCGCGACCCAGAGGCTGACGACGTTGATGCCGTTGTAGTGCCTCTTGGTGAGCGCGTTCTGGGGCATGAACAGAGGCGCCCCCGACCTGCGCCACGGCAGCGACGGGCGTCCAGGATCGGCCTCGATGGCGGCCACGAGCTTTGCCGTGATTTCGGCGTGGATGTCGCGACGTTCGGTGCTGCGTTGATGACGAGCGGACATGGCGGGTCTCCTTCGTTGGCCCGAACCCGCCTGATTGCGGTCTCGGGTGCCGGACGAAGGCGACGGGGGATGAGCGGGCGCGGAACCGAGCCCCGCATCGCAAGAGAAGGGGCGAGGCGGCCGGCCATAGGCCGAAGCCGAGGGCTTGCCCTTGAAGCCGTTCGCGCCCCGGCGCATGGTCGGCCCCGTGAAGAGACCGCAGGCGGGATGGCGCGGACGAAGGCCGCTATGCTGGTCACCACTGCAGCACGCACTCGAAGCTCGGCAGCAATTCACAAATCTTGGGCGATCGTTCTCCTCATGGCCGGCAGCAGGTCAGTGCTCCCGCTTCGCGGCCAGCGTCTTGCGGGCGTGTCAGGCAGTCCAGCAGATGCGACCGCCCCGGCACCGCAAGTGTTCGCGAGAGGCCGCGAACACTCCTCCACTGCGTTCCGGTCGCTGCGCGATGCGGTCTGTGGTCGCCATCTGCGTTCCTTGGCCATGAACGCCGCGCGGGAGACGCGGCACGAACGTGCGGAGGATGACGATGAGAGTGCTGACCTACCATGAGCTTCAAGGATACACGCTGTGTGAACTGAAGGAGCTTCTGCGCGAGCTATTGGTTGCGCTGTCTCAATTGGCTGTGGGGTTCCCGGCTCGCGAGACCGTCCTCCTCAACATCCACCATGTGCGGATCTTCATCGCGCGCCATGGTCGTCGCCATGAGCTTCGGCTCTGAAGCACAGAACCGGCTGCACCTTGCGGCGCAGCCGGCAAGGTCAGCCGCTATTCGGCGGCTTCGCACTGCTCGTCCCGGTTATCGTTGGACGGAGTGCGATCGCTTCCGACACGAAGCGGCTCGGGCAGCCAGCCCGTGCCCGCGATGGCCTTCTCGGCGCGGATGGCAAGCTCGGTCTTCTTGAGCTTGTCGAGAGCGGGACCATGTCCGCCTTTGGCCTCGTCGACGGAGTTCATGATCTGGCTTCTGCGGATGCGGTTGAAGTAGCCTTCGGCTGTCGGCGTGTACCAAGCGGTCATGTCGAGCTCGACGGCGCGAGCCAGACGGTCTGCATGCACCAGACGATTGCTGTCGGGGCGCTCGCCCTTGTGGCGCGTGGCATCGACGGCAGAGGCGGCGATGAAGGCGAGGCAGCCAAGAAGCTCATCCCGCGAACGGCCCATGCACCAATCCCAGAGCGCGTTCGGATCACCCGGAACCTTGTCACCAAGGCGGTCCTTCTCGGCGGTCAGGGCGGAGAGTGCCTTGCTGGCATCGGGCTTCGCCATCGAGAATGCGAGGCCAGGGTGCTGGAGCCGGAGCTTGAGGCAGCTATGGGTGTTGTTGCCTGGATGGAAGGTGTCGAGCAGAAGCGCGTGAACCACGGCGGCAAGAGCCACGTCAGGGCGCCCGATCAGCTCGGCTGCGATACCTGCGGACTTCTCGGCGGTGAGATCCTCGATCAGCTTCGGAGACAGCCCGACAGCGGGAGCGTCCTCAGTCTCTGATGTTGGCGTTCCGCCTTCACGGACGGCCTTGGCGTCGCGGCGGTCTTCCTTGCGGACGAGACCACGCTCGATGCGCAGCTCGCCACCATGGCCAATGGTCACGATGGCCCCTGCGACGGCAAGCGTCTCGGGAGACCATGACTCGGCAGTCTCACTCAGGGCATCGATTTGCTCCTGGATCGCGTCGAGACGCTCGGAAGCGTCCTCGTCGTCGGCATCCACGAGGGCGTCGTACTCCTCGGAGAGACGGTCCAGTTCGGCCTGTGCGTCGAAAGACAGTGCAGCCCGCACGGGATGTTCGCGCCCGTATTGCGAGAGGGTCTGGTAATCGGCATGGGGGGCATGCTCGACCCATTTCCAACCCTCGGCTGAGAGCTTCGTGGCCTCGGCCCGGAGCTTGTCCGTGACGAGCCGATCCAGAAGGGCCACGTCGAACAGATAGCCTTCGTCTTCCTCGGAGAAGAGATCCTGACGGATGATGCCGCCAGCCGCGCGGTAGGCATCAAGCCCAACGAAATGCACCCGTTTGTCGGAGGTCAGAACCTCGTCCTCGGTCAGAGAGCGGCGAATAGTATGCGGCTGCATGTTCCAGTCGGTCAGGCTCTCATAGACGCGCGCCTGGGCCTCGTGGTCGTCGGTGACGGTGAAGGCCTGCGCGCACTCGAGATCGATCTCGCCGTCGCGGTAGGCCTTGAGGATGACGGGCGATAGCCGCCCGAGCTTCAGGCGTTGCTGGACCGCAACCTCGGAGAGGCCGAAGCGTGCGGCGACATCGGCGATGCTCGCGCCGTCGTCAATCAGCTTGGCAAACGCCTCGTACTGGTCGGCGGGGTGCATGGGCGCGCGGACGACATTCTCGGCCAGACTGAGCTCGGTCGCGTCAGCGGTATCGGCCGCAAGGAGGCAGGCGACGGGATGAACCTTGGGTAGGATGCCATCGGCGACCAGCTTCTTCAGGGCGAGCAGGCGACGTTGGCCGGCGACGACACGGTATTTGCCGCGCTTGGCAGGCTGGACGACGAGCGATTGCAGAAGGCCGAGGGCAGCGATGGAGGCGGCAAGCTCTTCAATGCCGTCGGATGCGCCAGTGCGGCGGACGTTGCCGCTCCAAGGCACAAGCTTGCTCAAGGGGATGGTGATGGGGTCGGACATGTCGATTCCTTTCGTGGCACCGAGCCCCGCATGATTGCGGTCTCGGGTGCCGCCGGAAGCGACGGTGGCCAAGCGGGCGCGGAACCGATGCCCGGGACGGGCGAGGCGGCCGGCAAAGCCGAAGCCGAGGGCAACGCCCTTGAAGCGTCTGCGCCCCGGCGCAAGGTCGGCACATTACCGAGGCCGCATGCGTGGCATAGGCGGCGCGAGAATATGATGGCGTGACGCATCCGCAGGCTCCGATCTTTAGGCAAAATCAGCCTGTTAGTAAGTTGCGAAAGTGCGGTGCGAATCTGCGCGTGACCATGTAGCCTCATGTGATGCTGATTGGCTACGCACGGGTCTCGACGATCCACCAGAATCTTGATCGCCAGCTTGGCGCACTTCGTGCGGCGGGGTGCGAAGTCGTGTTCGCCGAGAAGGCGTCGGGAAAGGACGTGAAGGGGCGGCCCGAGCTTGAACGCGCGATCGACGCGCTCGGGCACGGCGATGTGCTCGTGCTCGCGGAGTGGGACCGCGCCACCCGGTCCATGTTTGACGGCATCACCATCATGCAGAGGGTTCACGCGCGCGGCGCGGCGATCAGGGTGCTCGACAAGCCGCACCTCGACCTCACGACGAAGATCGGGCAGGGCTTTCTTGCCTTCCTGTCGGCTCTTGCCGAGGACGAGCGGGAGCGGATCGTCAAGCGGGCTGCCGACGGCCGGCGGGCTGCCGCAAGCGGCGGCATCAAGTTTGGTCGCAAGCCGAAGCTGAACGAGACACAGCAGGCGACTGCGCGGCGTCTGCTGCGCGAGGGAGCGCCACTGCGGACCGTTGCCCGAGAAATGAATGTGCATCACTCGACCATTTCGAGGCTGCGATAATGAGCACAAGGATGGTCGGATATACCCCATACCATAGCCAGTTTCTGGCTCATCGGTTGACCCTGGCAGGGACAGGGGAGCAGTCGTTCGCTCGCTCGCTCTCGGCGGCGAAGGTCGAGATGAAGCCGCATCAGGTTGACGCGGCGCTGTTCGCTCTCCAATCGCCCTTGGCGAAGGGTGCAATCCTTGCTGACGAGGTTGGCCTTGGAAAAACAATCGAGGCTGGGCTCGTCATTGCGCAACGCTGGGCCGAGCGCCGCCGTCGCATCCTCCTCATTGTGCCTGCCTCGCTGCGCAAGCAGTGGGCGCAAGAACTGCGAACCAAGTTTTCGATTCCGAGCGTCATTCTGGATGCCAAGGTCGTCAAAGATCAGAAGCGAGTGGACAAAGCGGCGAAACCCTTCGACCGCGCCGACGCAGTCGTCATCGTCTCCTATGAGTTCGCCGATAAGCAGATCGACACCGTCGGCACTATCGGATGGGACCTCGTCGTCTTCGACGAAGCACATCGCTTGCGCAACGTGCATCGGAAGACGGGATCGGCCCGAGCCAAGAACCTCAAGCGGGCGCTCGGCGGCGAGAATGGTCCGTTCCGTGTTCTTCTGACCGCAACGCCGTTGCAGAATTCGCTCATGGAGCTGTACGGGCTCGTGTCGATCGTCGATGAGCACGTTTTCGGAGACGAAGCGGCTTTCAAAGCCAACTACGTCGGACGTAGCGCGGGCACATCAGGTCTCTTGATGCTGCGCGAGCGTTTGCGCCCGGTTGTGCGCCGCACGTTGCGCCAGACCGTCAAGGATGCCGGGCATATCGCGTACACCGAACGCAATCTGCATCTGGAGCACTTCGAGCCTGCTGACAAGGAGCACGAGCTTTACCTAGGGGTTTCGGCTTTTCTCCAAAGGCAGGACACCATCCTCTTCGGCGAGCGCAACAACCCGCTCGTCCTGATGGGGTATCAGAAGATCCTAGGATCATCGACCTACGCCATCGCGCAGACGCTCACGTCGTCGATCGCCACGCTGAAGCGGCGTCACCGCGCGTCGCTGACGGACGTTGCCGACATCGAGACGGAAGACGAGTGGTCGGAGGATGCGGACGACGAAGCTGACGAAGAGGTCGAGGTTGATCCGGCCAAGCTCAAGGCAGAAATCGAGCTTCTGACGACGCTCCGCGATCTCGCGACTTCCATCGGACCGAACGCCAAAGGCGAGAAGCTGGTCAACGTGCTGCCGGGCATTCTCGACAAGATCGTCAATGAGAAGGGCGGCGCGCGCAAAGCCGTCATTTTCACGGAATCGGTGCGGACTCAGAAGTATCTTCGCGACCTGCTCGACGCCAACGGTTTCAGGGGACAGATCGCGCTGCTCAACGGCTCGAACAACGATCCCGAGAGCCGCGCCATCTATGAAGACTGGCGTCGCAAGCATGCGGGCACCGACATGGTATCTGGCTCCAAGAGCGCGGACATGAAGAAGGCGATCACCGACGCCTTCGAGCATGACAAGACGATTCTGATCGCGACCGAGTCGGGAGCCGAGGGTATCAACCTTCAGTTCTGCTCGCTCGTCATCAACTTCGACCTGCCCTGGAACCCGCAGCGCGTCGAGCAACGCATTGGCCGTTGTCACCGCTTTGGCCAGAGGATCGACGTGACTGTCGTCAATCTGCTCAACCTGAAGAACAGGGCGGAGCATCGAATTCACGAGCTGCTCAACACGAAGTTTCGCTTGTTCCAAGGCGTGTTCGGAGCATCGGATCAGGTGCTCGGCGTCATCGGTGACGGCATCGACTTCGAGGCTCGCGTGCTGAGCATCGTCGGGAAGGCCCGGCCTGCGCATGAGGTGGAGGCTGAGTTTGACAAGCTGCAAGCCGAATTGGACGCGAGCATCAAAGCCGACATGCAGGCCGCGCGGCAAACGGCTATCGATAACCTCGATACGTCTGTCGTGCAGAAGCTCAAGGACCGTGACGGCGTGATCAAAGGCGTGCTCGACGAGTTCGATCGCGCATTACTGACGCTCGTTCGTGCCGAGCGCCCCGACGCAAGATTTCACGACGGTGAAGCGCGCCGCTTCGACCTCGATGGGAAGACCTGGACGACCGAGTGGCAGCAGGCTGAAGCGGCTGGCATGTCGTTCTTCCGCCTGACGGATGGCAACTTGGCGACGGAACTGGTCGAGCAGGCCAGACAGCGCAAGCTGCCCGTCGGCAGTGTCACCTTCCACTATGATCAGCGCGGGCCGGGTCAACTGGCGGACGTGGCAGAGCACATCGGTGCCAAGGGCTGGCTGAACACTGCCAAAGTGACCTTCCAGCTTGGCGACGAGACCATTCAAAGACTCGTCCTCGCGGTTGTTACGGATGACGACGCGGCGATCGATGCCGAGACGGCCGCACGCCTGTTCTTCCTGCCTGCAACCGTTGACGGCGCGCCTCCCGTGCCGCCATCAGAAAGCATTGCTGCGGCAGCGAAGCGGCAACTCGACGCGACCATTGCCGAAGTGCAGCGATTTGCGGGTCAGTGCTTCGATGAGAAGAGCCAGCAGTACAACCGCTATGCCGCCGACATGGAGAAGGGGCTCGACAACGAGATCGCCGATCTCGAAGTGCGGGTGAGAGAGTTGCGGGAGCAGTCGCGAGATCAGTCGTTGGCGCTCGATCAGAAGCTCGCGCTGCAACGCGAAGCTTCGCGCTTGGACCGTCATCGGGACGAGATGCTGGCAGATCGGTTTGCGCGCAAACGCAAGATTCAGGACGAGGTGGACAAGATGCTGGACCGCGTTGCGGAGGGCTTGAAGCTGGAGCCGCAGGTCGAGCCGGTGTTCACGCTGAGGTGGGAGCTGACGCGATGAGCACGGGCAACGGGGGCGGTCGCAAGCAGCGACTTGAATTGACGTGGATCGGCAAGGACGAGCGCCCGAGACTGGAGCCGCGCATCTTGCTGCCTGTCGCCGAGCAAAGCTACGCCAAGGGCAAGCCAGGAGATGGCGGCATCTACGACAACATTCTCATCCACGGGGACAATTTGCTGGCGCTCAAGTCTTTAGTGCAGCAGTACGCGGGAAAGGTTCGGTGCGCCTTCATCGATCCGCCCTATAACACCGGCTCGGCATTCGAACACTACGATGACGGCATTGAGCATTCTTTGTGGCTGACGTTGATGCGCGACCGCATTGAACTCATCCGACAACTGTTGGCGGCAGACGGTTCACTTTGGATCACGATCGACGATCGAGAAGCTCACTACCTTAAAGTGGTCTGTGATGAAGTATTTGGTCGCTCGAATTTCATTTCAAATGTTGTCTGGCAGAAGAAGTACACGATTGCAAACGACGCAAAGTGGCTCTCTGAAAACCATGATCATATTCTCGTTTACGCGATGAACAAGGAAATATGGCGGCCTCGGCGGTTGGAGCGAAGTGAGGCAATGGACGGCCGGTATCGCAATCCTGACAGACATCCGAAGGGGCCGTGGAAGGCTACACCCCTATATGCCAAGCGGACTGGGTCTGAGGCGGAACAGGCGTTTTCATACCAATTCAAAAACGGTGTCGTCTGGTCACCTCCCAGAGGGACATCGCCACGATTTCCCGCAAGCGCGCTGAAGATACTAGATGAGGGTGACGAAATCTGGTTTGGCGTAGACGGCACAGCGATACCGTCCCGTAAGACGTTCCTGAAAGAACTGACGATATCCGGGCCGCCTGCTGCGACGATTTGGCTTCACTCTGAAGTCGGCAATAACCACGAAGCCAGAGAGGAATCTAAATCGATTAGACCGGACGATCCGTTTGGCACGCCTAAGCCCGAGAAGCTTCTTAAGCGCATTCTTGATGTAGCGACCGATCCAGATGACATCGTGCTCGACAGCTTCGCCGGTTCCGGCACAACTGGCGCGGTTGCTCACAAAATGGATCGCCGTTGGATCATGGTTGAGTTGGGCGATCATGCGCACACGCACATCGTTCCTAGGCTCAAGAAGGTTATCGACGGCCAAGACCCTGGCGGCATCACCGAGGCTGTTGGCTGGAAGGGCGGCGGGGGCTTTCGCACGTTCCGGCTTGCACCCTCGCTGATCGAGACGGACCAGTTCGGCCAGAAGGTCATATCAAAGCAGTACAACGCAGCCATGCTGTCCGAGGCTATGTGCAAGCACATGGGCTTCACCTACGCGCCGAGCCAGGACCCGGCGCTCTACTGGCAGCAGGGTCATTCATCCGAGCGCGATTTCATCTTCGTCACGACGCAGTCTTTGACGCATGACGCACTGAAAGCGCTGTCGATCGAAGTCGGCGAGGATCGCACCCTGCTTGTTTGCTGCAAGGCATTCCGCGCGCGCCCTAGCGACTTCCCCAATCTGACAGTCAAGAAGATCCCGCAAGCCGTGCTCGACAACTGCGAGTGGGGCCGGGACGACTATTCGCTCAACATCGCGAAGCCCTCTGAAGATGCGCCTGACGAGCCCGACGGTGGACCCGACGATGACGGCAATGGAAGTGAGCCGACGCCTCGCCGCCGTGGCCGTGCGAGCCGTTCTGCCGAGCCTGCGGTCGAAGTGCAAGCTGCGCCCGTCAAGAAGGCTCCACTTAAAATGGACGGCACTACGCGCGCGTCCAAGGCCGCCAAGCAACCGGCACCCGCCGCTCCCGTGGCTTCGCCAGCAAAGGCAGAATTGAAGTCTGTCAAAACGACTGCCAAGGCCCCGAAACGACCCGAACGGCTAGTGAGGTCTGCAAAGCCAAGGGCTGCGGCTAAAGGCAAGGCTGCACCGAAGGCCGTGAGGGGAACGGCGATCCCGAAGACGAAGCCGCGCCGGGCCGCAGATAGCAGGCAGGGCAGGTTGCTGTGAGCGAGAACCTTCTCAACCAGATCAATGCGCGCCTGTCGCTCCGCGAGCCACAGAAGGAATCCCTGCGTCGGCTGGTCGATGTGCTCGACCGTGTTACGCCCGACAAAGAGATAAACTTGCCCGCAGCACTTGCGGCCGTGCAGACGGCCTATCCGACTGTCACCGACTTCGAACGTGATTTTCCGTCGCTGTGCTTCGCACTGGCCACGGGCGTCGGCAAGACGCGGCTGATGGGGGCCTTCATCGCGTACCTTTACGAGACGGGGCGCTCGAAGAACTTCTTCGTGCTGGCCCCGAACCTCACGATCTACGAAAAGCTGATCAAGGATTTCACGCCGCAGACACCGAAGTATGTGTTCAAGGGCCTTCAGGTTTTCGCGCAAAACCCGCCCCAGGTCGTAACGGGCGACACCTACCAGGACGGCCGGGGGCTGCGCCGCTCGGGCGATCTGTTCGCGGCTGACTGCATCATCAACATCTTCAACATCTCGAAAATCAATTCCGAGGTGCGCGGCGGCAAGCTACCCCGGATCAAGCGACTGCAAGAAGTGCTGGGTGAGAGCTACTTCGAATATCTCGCCCGCCAGAACGATCTCGTCCTCCTCATGGACGAGGCGCACCGCTACCGCGCCAGTTCCGGCGCGCGCGCCATCAACGAGCTGAAGCCCATCATCGGCCTTGAGCTGACCGCTACCCCCCTCAACTTCAAGAATGTGCTCTACAGCTACAGCCTCGGCGACGCGATGGCGGACGGCTTCGTCAAGGAGCCTGCCGTTGCAACGCGCGCCAACTTCAAGGCAGAGGACTTCAGGGACCGGCCGCAGGATTTGGAGCGGATCAAGCTCGAAGACGGGGTGCATTACCACGAGTTCGTCAAGTTGAGGCTCGACCTCTATGCCCGCCGCACTGGTCGGCCGCTCGTGCATCCTTTCATGTTGGTCGTCGCCGAGAATATCCAGCACGCGAAGGACATCCGGGCGTTTATTGAATCCGACGGCTTCTTCGAGGGCCGCTACAAGGGCAAGGTGATTGAAGTCCACTCAGGCAACGCAGCTGCCGAACAGGAGAAGGCAGAGCGCGCGCTTCTGGCATTGGAACACGATACGTCCACTGAAATCGTCGTCCACGTGAACAAGCTCAACGAGGGTTGGGATGTCACGAACCTCTATACGATTGTGCCCCTGCGGGCCTTTGCCGCCACCATCTTGACGGAACAGACGCTTGGTCGTGGCCTGCGCTTGCCGTACGGCGAGCGCACGGGTGATGAGGCGGTCGATCGGCTGACCATCATTGCGCACGACCACTTCGACGAGATCATCAGGAAGGCCAAAGAGCCCGGCGCGGTCACGATGCGGGCGCTCGACATCGGGGCGGATGGCAGTGTGCGGCCGTCGCGCTCGGACATTGTTACTGCAAAGCCAGTCTATGAGGCGAAGGTCGAGGCTGAGCTGGGCTCAACGGCTGGTGGTTTCGGCGAGCCTGAGCGGTTGGCAATGGATGTCGTGGGAAGGGTAGTCGAGGAGGAAGCCCGATCGCTGCCCGGCGGTTTTCAGCAACTCTCGACGCCAGAAGTGCAGAAGCGGATCGCGGATCGCGTTCAGTCGATCATGCGCCCTGATCAGGGAGCGCTGCCGCTCGATAAACCGGTCGATGTCTCCCGCATCGTCGAAATCTACACGTCGAACCTCGTCAAGCACGCGATTGAGATTCCCGAAATCGTGGTGCTACCGTCCCGCCGCGACGTGACTTTCTGGTTCAAGGATTTTGATCTCGAAGGGCTCGACCGCTTCAACATCCAGCCTATGGACGGCGCAGTGGTCGTCGTCGATGTTCGCACCGGCCGCCGTGAGGTCATCGAGGTGAATACGATCGGCGCGCGCGAGCCCCGCCTAGAGAACTACATCGTTCGTCGGCTCGTCGATCGCGATGAAATCGACTACGACGCCAACAGCGAGCTTCTGTTCAAGCTGGCCAAGCAGGTTGTCGCGCACTTTCAGACCTACCTGAAGGACAATGAGGTCGAAGCGGTCGTCCGCGCGCACGACGTGATGCTGTCAGATTACGTCTTCGAGCAGATGATCAATCATTGCGAGGAAACACCCTCGAGCTACGTCCCCACTGTGACGCGCGGTTTCATGCGACTTACAGAGCAGCACTTCGGGCAGGAACGCGACCTCCCTCTTAGTGACTGCCGTAATGCGATCACGCCGCGCGGAGATACGCGGAAATACCTGTTCAACGGCTTCGCCAAGTGTGCCCTCGACGCGCAGCGTTTTCACTCAGATGACGAGCGCCGATTTGCCGTTTTGGTGGACCAGCACACGCCCGACGTGAAGGTCTGGCTCAAGCCAGGACCAGGCGTTTTTCAGATCACCTACGCACGCGGCTCGAAGTACGAGCCCGACTTCCTCGTTGAGACTGCGCGCGAGATGCTCATTTGCGAAGTAAAGGCTGCCAACGAGCTACAGGACCCAATAGTGAAGGCGAAGGCAGAAGCTGCTCGAACCTGGATCGGGGCGGCGAACGCCATCGCCACGGAACAGGGCCGGAAGTCTTGGCGGTATGCTCTGATCCCGCACGATGCCATTATGGCAAATGCGACCCTTGACGGGCTGCTTAATGTCCATTGTCTGAACGAGCTTCCGTAGCAATAAGGGCGGTTGCGGCACCGCTGCCTATGCGAGGGTGCCGCATTTAGTGGAGCTCAATACTCGCTCGGCAGCAGGATCGTGCTGTTCGCGACGTAGAACTTGATCTCAGGAAGCGGGAAGTCGGTGTAGTCGATGCGCTCCGTTGAGACGGTGGCGCCATTGCCGTCGGTGCAGACGAGGTCCGCCGAAAGGTCGGCGTTGACTGTGAGCATCCAGAGCTGGAACTCCTGGGCGCGGATGTGGGGCTCGAGCTGGGCACAGGCGATCTTGTCGACGAGCCAGTAGGCGTCGCCCGCCTCGGCGACGTGCTGAACGCCGTCCGTGTAGACGATATGGCGCACGAGCCAGTGGCGGTAGATTTGCTCGGTGCCCGTGAAGTGGGCGAGATCGGTCTTGGTTAGGGTCTTGGTCATGGCGTGGCTCCTCTCGTGATGCGGAGCCGCACTTCGCGGCCCCGGTGCGAGGCCGTTCGCCGCCGCGGACAAGCGCGTCTGGCACAGGCTGCGGCTATGGCCGCACCGCTAGCGGCGCGGAGCTGCAGGGAGAGAAACGACCGAAGCGAGCGGCCTTGCCGGGCGTGCGCGCGGTGGCAGGGCTCGGCAGCATGAGGGGCGCAAAGGGCGCGTCAGCGGGAATGGCCCTGTCAGCGGCCGGCCTTGGCGAGGTCCAGAACTGTGCCACTGGTTAGGGAATCGTGGATGGCCCGCACCAACTCGACGTCAACGTGGCCGGACTCTGGTACGACGTCGTCGTTTGCGGGTGTGGATGACGTGTGGACGAGATGGCATGACGACCTTCGATTCAACGAAGACGGAACTTGGACGCCTGCTCGACGAGATCGTGTCGGGTAAGATCCAGCTCCCGGATTTTCAGCGCGGCTGGGTGTGGGACGACGAGCACATCCGCTCGCTCCTGGTGAGCATCGCGCGGTCGTTTCCGATCGGCGCGGTGATGCTCCTGGAGACGGGGGGTGAAGCCCGCTTTCAGATGCGGCCGGTCGAGGGGATCAGACTTGCGAGCCCGAAGGAGCCTGAGCGCCTCATTCTCGACGGTCAGCAGCGCCTGACGTCGCTCACGCAGGTGCTCAAGCTGACCGAGCCCGTGGTCACGCGCGACGAGCAGAAGCGTGACATTCGCCGACACTACTATTTCGACATCGAGGCGGCCCTCGCCAATCCGACCAACCTCGACGAGGCCATCGTCGGGGTTGGGGAAGACCGCACCCGGCGCGAGAATTTCGGCCGTGACATCACGCTCGATCTCAGCACCTCCGAAAAGGAGTACGAAGCCTTCCACTTCCCCTGTGACCAGATCTTGAATTCCGATGCCTGGGAGTACGGCCTCACGTCGAAGCATCCGCATCGGCTTACGCAGTACATGCAGTTCCGCAATCGCGTCTTGCAGCCCTTTCGCAGCTATCAGGTCCCCGTCATCGAGCTCAAGAAGGAGACCTCCAAGGAAGCGGTCTGCCTCGTGTTCGAGAAGGTCAACACGGGCGGCGTGCCGCTATCCGTGTTCGAGTTGGTGACGGCGAGTTACGCCGCGGACGGCTTCAACTTGCGCAAGGATTGGTTCGGCGCCGACGGAGCCAAGGGGCGGCACGCGCGCTTTGCCGCCAAGCCGCTGCTCAAGGAGCTGACGGAGACCGACTTCCTGCAGGGCGTTTCTCTACTCTCCACGTACGAGCGTCAGCAGGAAGACTTCGCCGCCGGCAAGACGGGCAAGGAGGTGACGGGCGTCAGCGCCAAGCGCGAGCACGTCCTGGCGATGCCGCTCTCGGCATTCCAGACCTGGGCCGATCCGCTGACTGAAGGGTTCCTCGAGGCCGAGCAGTTCCTGCGTCATCTGGGGTTTCATCACCCGAACTTTCTGCCTTATCGCGCGCAACTCGTGCCGCTCGCAGCGACGCTCACGCGTATCGGCGATCGGTGGCTCGAGCCTCGGGTGCAGGACAAGTTAGCGCGATGGTTCTGGTGCGGCGTGTTCGGCGAGCTCTATGGCAGCGCCACGGAGACGCGTATCGCCCTCGACCTTCAGCATCTGCTGAGATGGATTGAGCTGGACTCCGCGGAACTGCCCGCGACGATTGTGGCGGCAGGCTTCCAGGCCTCACGGCTCGAGACGATGCGCAGCCGCACGTCGGCCGCCTATCGCGGTCTCTACGTGCTTCTGCAGAAGGAGGGCGCGCAGGATTTCTTCTGGAAGGCGCGCATCGTAGATATCGATCGCAACGAGCGTGGGATCGACATCCACCATATCTTCCCGCGCAAATGGTGTGACGAACAGGGGATCAGCCCGAAGGTATACAACGCCATCATCAACAAGACGGCGATCTCGTATCGCGCCAACCGCAAGATCGGCGGCCGCGCGCCGTCGCAGTACCTGCGGCAACTTCAGACCGACGCGGCGGTGCAGCTCGACGATACCGGCATGGATGCCATTCTCGCCTCGCATCACATCGCACCCGACCTCCTGCGCACAGACGATTTTGCGGCGTTCTTCGCGGCGCGCAGGGCAGCGCTCCTCAGGATCGTGACGGAGGCCATGGGCAAGCCCGCGATTCTCTCATCGGAACCCGTGGCTGAGGACCAGTTGGACGAGGAGCTCGAGGAGGCCTGAGCGGAGCCGCCGGCTGGCTTGGACTACCGAGGGCGCACGGCTCGTGAAAGCTTCGTGCGCAACCAGGATCTCGAGAACGGTGGCCGCGGGTGGACCGCCAGGGATCGACGCCGGATGGCCGAGACCCGCCGCTCTCGCGAAGCCGGGCGGGGCTCGGTTCACGAGAGCCCGGACGCCGCAAGGCGGGGCCCCACGATTTATTGTCTGAAAAGACCCACAGCAGGTACGGAAACAGGGACACACAGCTTCCGCTTCTACCTAGTGGCGGACGTCGTCGGCTGGCACGATCTCGGGCTTTCCGTGTTTGGCGAACAAATCGTTGAGCGCCTCGCCGATCAGGCTTTCCATGCTCCGCCGCTGCTCGGCAGCCATCATCTTGAGCTGGACGCGGACGTCCTCGCAGAAGAACGCGGTGATCGGTTTCTGACCGATTCGCGACGGCACGGTGCGCGCCGCCGCCCCATCTGTCCTGACTGGTGCCTCGTTGGCGAGCGCGGGGGGCGGCCCGCTGCGTTGGGGTTCGGTGCGTACGCTGCCGGCGGCCTCAGCGAGCGCGGCGAGATTTGGTCGTTTGTTTCCCATTGTCTAGAACTCCACTTTGCTTCTTGTTGACCTGTCTTGATGTCTTCAACCCGAGAAGACCCGCGATTTCGGCGAAGAGTGCGCCTGCCTCGTCGGCGGCGCGACTGCCTGGCGAGAACTCAGAGACCCCCTGCCCCGCCGCGTAAGCATCCTGGAAGATGATGCGGTCGCCGATGATGGTCTTGGCCACATCGATCTTTGCCGCGTACAGCCACGCCGCGCTTTCGGCATCGCGCGTGCCGAAGGGCTTGGTGCGGGTGATCACGGCCAGCGCCATTGGACTGCCGGCCATGGACAAGAGATCCCGCGTGGCGGGCATCGATGTGAGGTCAACCGCCGACGGCTGCACCGGGACGATGACGAGATCGGAGACCTTGGCCGCGGCGAACGCCCCCTCCTCCGTACGGCCGCCCGTGTCGATAATCAGGAGGTCGAGACCTTCCTGGGCACGGGCGGTGTCGACGGCCACCGCGAGGCGTGCCGGCTTGGCATCGATCACGACCGGCTCTTCGCGCTTACCGCGCAGATCGGACCAGGCACAGGCACTCGGTTGCGGATCGAGGTCGACCACGGCGACCGTCATTCCCGACCGCATCGCTTCGATCGCGGTGTTGAGTGCGAGGGTGGTCTTGCCGGTACCGCCCTTCTGGCAAATAAAACTCACTATCTTCATGTCGCAATGTCTAAACGCATTATTATCTTCAGACAGAATTGTGGATTCGTTGCCTTTCTGCAAGCGCAGAATATTCGATCTTCTATTTTCAGAATTGTCGTCATGGCTGAAACTATAATACCGCACATACCTATTTGCATTGTGGCAGGCATGTCTGCATGTAGGAACTTCGGCATTACCGCAGACTCGCGGCAGTTCTGCCCAAACGCTTGATCGACGGCCATCGCGCATCGGCAGTTAACCGGTGATTTTTGCCGTGTGGCTATCCTGTCGAACGGTCGATGCTTTCTCTTTTCAGCCAGGAAGGAGACGCGTCTACATGCGCTTGGGCCAGCGTTTTGGCGCCAGCTGCGCCGTCGGCCTCCATCGCCGAGCCTCCTTTGGCGGCGCACGCGTTGAGCACCGAGATTCGCGTCGTATCGCGCTTGACGGATCTTCCAAAAGGGGTGTCGCTCGCTACGGCCCCCTGTGGCGGGGAGCGCTTCGCTCCACCCCCTTTTTGTATGTAAAGAAGTGAATCGGCTGCAAGCCGCAAAAATCCGCCAAGTGCGTTCCCATTTCCGGATACAATAATCCCGGAATCGCGAAATAGATTCCCAAAATGAACTTGCCTTGATGGGAATAGTTATTCATGCTGATGAAACAAATATTTCAAATTCGAGATCTGAAAATGGGAATTGTATTGCATTCAGGGGCCGTGACGACGAAGCATGGAGTGCCGCTCTATCGTTCCAATCCGTCCATTCCGAGTACCGGCGAGATCGCCCGAACCAAGCGCGTCCAGATTGGCGACGAGCACAAGGGATTCGTGGTTGACAACGGGACCGGAGAGATTCTAGGGCGGGGTGGGGCCATCTCCTACGAGTTCGAGGAGGTCGACAAGGAGCGGTTCGTGAAGCTCTATCTCGCCGGCCTCAAGCAGGCGGCCGGCCTCTCCAAGGCTGGCCTTGCTGTGTTTGAGATCGTGTACAATCAATTGCGCGAGAGGCCTGGACAGGATGCGGTGCTGTTGAGTGCGCGTGACCACCAGCTACCCAAAACCACATATTTTCGGGGGCTCCGGGAATTGCTCGACAAGGAGTTCCTGTTTCGAAGCACGATCGACGGCCAGTTTTTCGTCAACATCCGCTTCATGTTCAATGGCGACCGGCTCGCCTTTGTGAAGGGGTACAAGCTGAAGACTGCAGATCCGAAACAAGGCACACTCCCGCTGCCTGGTCCCGATCTGGGGGCTCTCGGCTGAGCAGCATATAGGCAAACCGGAGGCGGGGGGCCTCCGGGTATTTTCAGGCTCGGCGATTGGTCAACGACGGTCGCACGGCGAGCGGTGGAGTGCTCGAGGGCTTGTATTGCGGCTTCCTCCTCGACCATGCAAAGGCATCGGCGACAAAGCGCGGTTGCGTCACGTGCCGGCGTTCCAGTTCGAGGAACGCTTCGTAGGAGAGGGCACGCTTCTCGAGTAGGTCCTCGGCGACTGCGAACACCAGATCCTCATGCTCTTCGATGAGGCGCTTGGCTTCCTCATAGGCATGCTGCACCAACTCGCGGGCCTCTGTCATGAGGGCCGCTGGCACGTTGTGGACGCCGAGATTCCGGAAGGGACCGTGCCAGAAGGCGCTTCCCGAGTTGGATAAGCCCAAGAGGGTGACGGCGCGGAGCGCCATCTCGCTTGCGATCGCCAGGTCGGATTCGGCTGATCCGCCTGCGCCTGCGCTAATTTCGCCGATCATGATCTCCTCGGCGGCGCGTCCCGCAAGAAGCGCTACGATCTGCTTCGTGATGGATGCGCGCGTGATCACCTCGGCGCGCGGCTTGGTCAGCACACGGCCCCAAGACTCGGTTGAGGATACCATGGAGAGAATGATTTCCGTGCTCTCAAGAACCTTGTGTGCGGCGACAGCGTGACCAGCTTCGTGGATCGCAACGACGTTCTGTTGCTCGGGGCTCAGGCCCGCACTCCTTGCTTGGATGATGGCAACTAAGTCAGCGGCCTGCAGCGGCCGGCGCTTGCGTCGCGCATGCTGCCTCGCTTCGCGCACGAGCTGCTCGATCGCTGCACCGGTCATGCCGAGGCACATCACGGCGATTCCTTTCAAGTCACCCATGCGCGGGGCATCGGACTTGAGATGGAACGCCAGGATCTGCGGGATCGCGTCGAGACCGGGCAATCCAATGCGGATCGACTTGCCGAGGCGGCCAGGCCTTATGAGGGCGGGGTCGAGTCTATCGGGGTGGTTGCAGGTTGCGACCACAATAATGCCCTCACGCTTGCTCAGTCCGTCGAGCTGCTCCAAGAGCGTATTGACGATCATATGGGTGCCCGTGGAGTGCTCGGTCGTCATGATGTCTCGGGACGGAAGACTGTCCAATTCATCGATGAGAATGACGCAGGGTGCGTATTGTCGTGCTTTGTCGAAGACGGAGCGGATGGCGACGATGATCGTGCTGATGAAGACACGGCCACGGTTCCAGTCGGCGTAGGACGTGGCGATCAGCGGGAGGCCGGTGCTTGCAGCGAGAGCGCGGGCAAACGTTGTCTTGCCAGTGCCCGGCGGCCCGTGAACCACGATGCCGGCGTCGATGTCGTCCCAAGCGAGCTGGCCGTCGAGATAGAGCTTGATGTCTTCGGTCAGGGCTTCGCCCCAACGCCGGGCTTCGTCCATACCCGCGAGTTCCGAAAACAGGGGACCATCGGGGATGGTTGGAACCGAGAGATCCGACTTGTTGCTGTTGTCTGTCATGACTGCGGTCTTTCTTCGCATCAGGGCACCGCCCGCGCCTTCGGGCGACGAAGGCGCGGGGACGGACTACGGGCCAGCGTGGTTGTCGAAATCATCAGAAGGCGGCAATGCGCGCTGTTTGGCGTCCAGCCACTCTTTGATTTCGCTCTGCCAGAATCCGATGCGGTTGAGTCCGAGCCGGATCGGACGTGGATGCTTGCCGGCCCGGATTAAACGGTACGTATGCTGAGGAGTGTACGTGGTGATTTCGCAGACCTGCTTCATGGTCAGGATGCGCATATGCGCGACTGGATCGTTCGGCGTGACTGTGGACATGGCTCCTCCTTCATGGCGCATGGGGGCGCACCAAGGATCGTGGACGGGTTGTCAGAAGGTCGGGACGAGGCCGCGTTCAGCCGCCTCGCATATTGTCATAACACCGCATGATGTTTCGTGTCAACGATAACATCACGTAGTTATGACTTATTTTGCTTGCGGCGGAGGCGCGCGTCGATGGCGTGGCCGAGTTTGCGAAGATCCTCAAGGGGATACTTGACGCTGAGTTCGTCGATGAGCTCGTCCAGCTTCTCTCGCTGCGGGGGCAGATCCGCAACGATGGGGTCCTCGGGGTGGCGCGAGAGCCAGACAGAGAGGGCCTTGTAGAGGTCCTGGTCAAGTCGGGCGATGTCTTTGCGTTCCAGCCCTCGGCCGAGCCACTCCGCATAGACGCGGCGGATGAACTGCGGGGCATTCTCGCGCATGTTCAGGTCTCGTGCCTTCCAGGCTTCCGGAGCACTTGCTGGGAGGTCAATCGGATGCATGGCAGGACGTTCGGCGTCAGCGCCTATCGCGACCTGCGCGTCCGCCGTATCACCGACGGGCTGAGACGTCTGATCCTGAACGGCTAGGCCAAGATAGAGATCCTGTACACTGCGGAGAACCTCTGCCACGTCGGCGTTCTCCAGTTGGCGGCTTTTGCGCAGCTCGCCAAGAAAGCGCGCCGTCTCTATGACAGCTAGCTCGATACTCACGCTGAAAGGTTTAGGGCGTGCGCCCGAAAGCGGCTTCGGGAGCGAACCGATGGAAGTCAGTTCGTGCCCACGAAAGGGAGTGCGCTTCGGCTTGCTTCCAGCAAGCCCATCAAGCGTGGAACGCTTGGCTGACTCTGGTTTGGGGGCATCGTCGATGCGCCATGCCTTGCGGGAGGGATTCTTGGCCATGGAAGCGCCAGTTCATCTGACTAAATCTGCGTGATGCAAGCATTCTACAGAAACTTCACGACACTCGCGAGCAAATTTCGCTGCATGACCTCGTGCAGGTGCGGCGCAGCCGGTCTCTTTGAGACCGAGGTTCTCGGGCAAGAGCTGGTTAGGAGGGGTCAGCTGGAGAGTGGACGACGTCGGTGAAGGCGCCCAATTTCAAGTGAACCGGCAGACACGGCCAGTCGCCAACCTGGATCAAGTGTTGCCTAGGTGTTGCCTAGCTTGTTTCTGCTGCTAGAGAGTTTGGGATTAACTACTTGATTTAATTGGTCGGAGCGGCGGGATTTGAACCCACGACCCCCAGTCCCCCAGACTGATTTAACGGAGTTTCAGGGCGGTTTGCTGACGCTCATCGAACGATCATAGATCACTGTTTTAAGGCTATTTTCCTTCACATAGCGGCGCAAGCGATCATTTTGCAACGGAGCCATATTTGCGTCCCATCTGCGTCCCAGGATGACCTTCAGTCTTCGGGCGAGGAGGGTCTCTCATGGGACGGCGCGCACAGCTCAACGACATCTTCATCCGCAACCTCGCCATCCCCGCCGAAGGCCGCGCGCAGTATCCCGACGGCAAGCTTCCCGGCTTCGGCGTGCGCGTCTCGTCGAACGGCCTCAAGGTCTTCTATCTCACCTATCGCTTCGCCGGGCAGAGCCGGCGGCTGATCCTGGGCCGCTATCCCTACAAGTCCCTGGCCGCAGCCCGCGCCGATGCGCATACGGCCCTGGGCCAGATCGCGAGCGGCGTCGACCCGCAGCGTGCGGCGCCTGCGGCTCGCACGGCGGCTGATGCGCAGAGCTTCGCGCGCGTGCTGGAGCAGTTCCTCGAACTCTATTGCGGGCAGCACAACCGAGCGTCGACCGCGGCCGAAACCGAGCGCGTGCTGCGTTCGGTGTTCCAGCCGGTCTGGTCGGACCGCGACGTGAGCGCGATCACACGCGCCGACGTCCTGTCGATCCTGGACGCTATCGTCGCTCGCGGCGCGCCGAGCGCCGCCATCCACGCCTATGCGGCGATCCGCAAATTATTCAACTGGTGCACCGAACGCGGCCTCATCGAGACCAGCCCCTGCGTCCATCTCAAGCCGCCCGCCAAGAAACGCGCGCGCGAGCGCGTCCTTGCCGACGGCGAAATCGTGCGCCTTTGGAGTGCCAGCGCCTCGGTCGGCTACCCCTTCGGCCCGATCTTCCAGCTTTTGCTCCTCACCGGTCAGCGGCGGGGCGAGGTCGTCGGCATGCGATGGGCCGAACTCGACCTCAAGACCGGCCTCTGGACCATCCCAGGCAGCCGGACCAAGAACGGCAAGGCCCATACCGTGCCGCTGACGCCGCGCGCTCGCGCCATCCTCAAGTCGCTGCCGCGCTTTGAATCCGAGTTCGTGTTCCCGGCACGCGGCAAGCCCGAGCAGGCGTATTCCGGCTACTGAAGGGCAAGCGCGGCCTCGATGCCGCCGCCGGCCTGCACGACTGGACGCTCCACGACCTCCGGCGCACCGCGGCAACGGGCATGGCGCAGCTCGGCATCGCGCCCCATGTCGTCGAGAAGATCCTCAACCACAGCAACGGCACGTTCGCCGGAGTGGCTGGGGTCTACAATCGCTTCGAGTACCGGGCCGAGATGCGGGTCGCGCTCGCGCTCTGGGCCGCTCACGTCAAGCGGCTGATCAAGTCTCAGACCGTGACAGAGCGGAAGGCGATAGCGGCATGACCGGCACGATGACCCTGCACGAGGTCCAGGACTGGCAGCCCGGCAGGGGCTGCACACCGACGGCGCTATGCGCGGTGACCGGATTGCGGCGCGCGGACGTGGATACAGCCCTGCAGCGCGTCGCCTCGCTGCGCGGCGTCGCGTTGACCGATACCGCCAGCGTCAGTCCTCAGGATTGGGGCGAGGCGCTGAAGCTACTCGGCTATCACTGGGACGTCCTTCACGATCACACCGCCCCGCGCCTGGAGCTGGACGGTGCCGTGCGCACCTTCCACGGCGCCGGCCTCCTGCTGATGATCGCCGTCGACGACAAGGGCGCAGGGCATGTCTTCGCGACCTGTGACCGCCACATCGTCGACTGCTGGACCTATGGCAAGGTCGTCCGTCATCACCGCTTCCCCGACGAGTATCGGGACTTCACAGTCAAATACGTGCTGCGCCTGAAACCGCTTTGAGCGATCGGGGGGGAGGGCCTTCCCCTTCGCGGCGGTGATTTCGTGAGCGAAATTTCTGTCCAGCCGAGGCCTCGCGCCTCGCTCGACAGAATTGCCCATGGAGTCTTCGATGGACGCCTCCCCTCCTCCGGCCACCGACCTCGCATCCGGCACCGGGCTCCCTGTTCCGGCCGACCGGCTCCTGGCCGCCAAACAGATCCAATATCGCGTGCTCTTCTCGCTCCAGCACCTCTATCGGCTGGAGGCCGCTGCAGCGTTTCCGGCGCGCATCCATCTCGGCAAGGCCCGCGTCGCGTGGTCCGCGCGGGATATCACGGCGTGGATGCAGGCCAAGGTCGATGCGCGAGGCCCCTGCCCGTTCACCGGAGAGCACCCGCGGCTGACCGACAGCGATCGCTTCATCGGCAAGAAGGAGCTGCGCGGCCTCGTGCTCTACAGCCCGCAACATATACGGCTGCTCGAACTCGATCATCAGTTCCCGGCGCGCATCTGGATCGGCGAGAACCGTGTGGCGTGGCTGGAGCGCGAAGTTCAGCACTGGCGATCATCTCGTACCAAAGGCTGATTGGCGCGAAGAGCATCCGGCCAGTCGTCTGTCGCTCCGAATGTGGACAAGTTCGGCAAAGGACGTGTTCCGCCTTCGTTCCGTTGGCGAGATGTCGTATCCTGAGATCCGATAGGAGACGCGCCGTGATCCTGACGGACAACGAGACAAAGGTCGATCTTCTCAACAATGAGGCGATCGCGACCACGATCATAAAGCTCTTGCGAGACCGGCCCGACCAGCCGGTCACGATCGGCGTTCACGGCGACTGGGGCGCTGGCAAGTCCAGCGTCCTGGAGATGATCGAGGCGGGGCTGGACGGCCAGGACAAGGTTCTCTGCCTGAAGTTCAATGGCTGGCGGTTTCAAGGCTTCGAGGATGCGAAGATCGCCCTCATCGAAGGCATTGTCACCGGACTCATCGAGAAGCGGCCCGCCCTCACCCAGGCGGCGGAAGCCGTCAAGGAAGTGTTTAAGCGAATAGACTGGTTGAAGGTCGCCAAGAAGGCTGGCGGCCTCGCTTTCACCGCCTTCTCTGGCGTTCCCACGCCGGATCAATTGCGGGATCTGGTCGGCGTGCTCGAAGGAATGGCCGCCGATCCTGGCCAGCTGTTGACAAAGGAGAATCTCGAAGGGGCGATCGAAGGCGTGAAGGACGTCATCCGGCCTGGCGGTGACACGACCAACGTTCCAAAGGAGATCGCCGCCTTCAGGAAGGCCTTCGATGGGTTGCTCGACAAGGCCGGGATCGAGCAGCTCGTCGTTCTCATCGACGACCTCGATCGGTGTCTCCCGGACACGGTTATCGAGACCTTGGAAGCCGTGCGGCTGTTCGTCTTCACGTCCCGCACCGCCTTTGTGGTTGCGGCCGACGAGGCGATGGTCGAATACGCGGTGCGCAAGCACTTCCCCGACCTGCCCGATACCACGGGGCCCCTAACATACGCTCGGAACTATCTGGAAAAGCTCATCCAGGTTCCATTTCGAATTCCGTCCCTGGGCGAAACCGAGACGCGCATCTACGTCACTCTCCTGCTGGTCGGCATGGAGCTCGGCGAGAAAGAGCCCGCCTTCGACGCGCTCATCAAGGTCGCGCGCGAGAAGCTGAAACGACCCTGGAAAGTCAGCGCCCTGGATGCAGACTCGGTGAAGCAGGCGTTGGGCGACAAGTCGACTCGCGCCAACAACGCGCTCGCGCTCAGTGATCAGATCGGACCGATCCTCGCCACCGGAACCAAGGGTAATCCTCGTCAGATCAAACGTTTCCTGAACACTCTGGTTCTCCGACATCGCACAGCCGAGGCGCGCGGCTTCGGTGACGATGTGAAGCTGCCAGTTCTCGCCAAGCTGATGCTGGCCGAGCGCTTCCTGCCAAGGCTATTCGACCAAATCGCCGCTACCGCGGCGACCGCAGCAGATGGTCGGTGTCCGGATCTTGCAACACTTGAAGCCACGTCGATTCAGTCTGACCGCGAGGCCGGCGACAAAGTAAGCGACGATGCCACTGCCAGTGCGGCCAAACCCAAAGTGAAGCCGGGCGTCGCCAAATCATCCGAGCCATCTGCGCTCGGTGAGTGGTCTTCGTCTCCGGCCGTCCGAGCATGGGCTTCTGTTCCCGTCGCTCTCGGCGGTGAGGACTTGCGCCCCTATCTGTTCGTGGCCAAAGATCGCAAAGACTATTTCGGCTCAGCGTCCGCGTTGGGCCATCTCGGCACGGTCGTCGAACAACTTTTCGGCGGAAAATTCGCTGTTCAGGCCCTTGAGTCCGACCTCAAGCGTCTCGCTCCTCCCGAAGCCGCCGAGGTGTTTGAAGCCGTGCGGACTCGCATCGTCGGGGGAGGCGAATTTGAAACGGAGCCTCCGGGGATTCCCGGACTCTCTGTGCTGGTCAAAGCGCACCCTTCCCTTCAAGGCAATCTGCTGGATTTTCTGGAAGCTTTACCTCGCTCGAAACTGGGCCCCTGGGTATGCAGCGGCTGGGAAAGCGCCCTTCCGGATCAGAACCAGTCCAATCGCTTCACCAAATTGCTCGAAGCCTGGAGCAAGGAGGGTGGCAAGCTCCTGAAGGCGGCGGCCACGGGCGTCCTCAAAACTCGAGGAGGCCGCTGATGGGGACATCCAGCGCCTTCGGCGGACAGAGCGGCGGCACTCCGCTCGTCCCGAGCTGGCTTGAGGACGGCGGCTCGCCTCCCGCCTCGCCTCCCGTCGCCCCCCCTTTGCCGCCTCTGCCGGCACCCCAGCAACCCAGTGTGGCTCCTCTCGCATTACCGCCGTCCCCTCCGCCGATTCCGCCCGGAGGTGATGCTTCACGCTTCTCGTCTGCGCGTTCGAACTTCTCGCGGTTTGCCCGGTCGGGTGGCAATGACCGGAAGAGTTTAGGCCGGGCGGTCTCCCAGTACGTGAGATCGTCCAATGGGAGCGCACGAACGGCTTCCTCGCGGATGGGATCGTCTCGCGGTGCGGGCAGTCGGCTGATCGGCTTCTTGTCGGACGCCGTCGAGCGAGGGCCATCGGAGGCCCTTCGCGCTCTCGACCTCGTGGCTCTGGCCGGCCGCCCCATCGAAGAAATCTTCCTCGGATTGGTCGATTACATCTGTCCCGACGGCGGCTCGATCGATGAAGGCATCGCCCGCGAAGCCTTCATAGAGACGATCACCGACCTTGCCGGTGCAGGCATCACCGACATGAACGATTTCACCGCCGCTCAGATGCAGACGGTATTCGAACTTTTCGCGACGAACGCGATTGAAGCGCGGCTCTGTAACGATATTGGCGCGAAGACGATTATCCTGCCGTCCGATGCACGGGAGGCCATGCGCGTCCAGCAGCAGCTGCACGACTTCATCCGCCGCGCTGTAGCGGATGCCCTGTCGAGCACCAGTGCCATTCCTGGTGCGCTTTCCCCCGGGCGCGCCCTGCAGTTCGTGGATGGAATCTATCAGCAGGCTTTCGGCATTCTGCAGATCATGGGCGAGGCGGAGACCGATACGCCATGAACCGTCACGTCCTCATAGGTCACTTCGGCCCTTCGGATCGCCCTCGCTTTACTCCCGGTGCAGAAGAAGTGGCCACCCGAATCGACTTGCTGAACGGCCATGACTCGCTCGATCACGGGATCGGCCGTGCGCTCGGGGACTTGTCCCGTCTCGGTGTCCGCCCCTCGGAACTGGGGATCGACGTCCTGATCCTCGCTGCGCTCGTTCACGCGGCCGACACGCGTATTTCTCGCGGGATCGATGCTCAGGACGGTTGGACGCGCGAAATCCGACTGCTTGTCCCCGTCTCTGACCCCGACCGATGGCGTGCCGCCGCGCCGGTCTTTACGCGTATGCTCAACTTTCTGACTGGAGACCGGTGGAAACTGACGTTTCGAGCGAGGCCCCGCCGGAATCGGACGCTCGCTCCACCGAGCCCCACCCCGTTACTGACCGCGCCATTCGACCACCTCGCACTGTTTTCAGGCGGATTGGACAGCCTGATTGCTGCGATCGACTGTTTGCAAGAAGGCAAGACCCCCCTTCTCATCAGTCACGCAGGCGAGGGGGCCACGAGTGACGCACAGAACACCGTCTTTGACGCCATGAAGTCAGCGTACGCCTCTCGCCGCTTCGAACGGCTGCGCTTGTGGATGAATTTCCCCGACGGGTTGGTGAACGAAACGTCCTCCGAGGACACGACGAGGGGCCGGTCCTTTCTCTTCTTTTCCCTCGGCGTGTTTGCCGGTACCGGGCTTTCGCAGCCATTCACGCTGAACGTTCCGGAGAACGGGCTCATCGCCGTCAATGTCCCGCTCGATCCTCTCCGATTGGGGGCGCTCAGCACCCGCACCACGCATCCCTTCTACATCGCCCGATGGAATGAAGCGCTTTCCGCGCTCGGAATGAGTGGTCGGATCGTGAACCCTTATTGGAACAAGACCAAGGGCGAGATGACCGCAGAGTGCCGTCACAGCTCCTTGCTCAAGAAACTTGTGGCTTCGTCTCTCTCCTGCGCGTCTCCGACCAAGGGCCGCTGGCAGGGGCACGGCACCCAGCATTGCGGCTATTGCGTCCCCTGCATCATTCGCCGGGCAGCGCTTTTTCGCGGCCTGGGTCCCGACAACGATCCCACCACTTACACCCTCGCCGATCTGACGGCGTCGTCCCTCAACACGGAGCAATCCGAAGGCGTTCAAATTCGCTCATTTCAGCTTGCCGTCGAACGCATTCGGGCCCGGCCGGACTTGGCCTGGTTGCTCATTCACAAGCCCGGGCCGCTATTTGACGAAACCGTACAAGCACAGGCCGAGCTTGCCGAGGTTTACCGCCGCGGTCTCGACGAAGTCGGCGCCCTCCTCGCCGGAGTCAGGACGGCACCCGTATGAGCACTCCTCTTCAGGCTCGCGGTGTGGATTTTCATTGTCACCTCGACCTCTTCCCTGATTTCGAGGCTGCCATCGACCGTGCCGAAAAGTCCCAAATCTTCACTTTGACCGTGACGACCACGCCGAGGGCATGGCAGCGCAATCTAGAGCTTACGAGAACGACGAAGTATGTCCGGGCCGCCCTGGGGCTCCACCCGCAACTGGTAGCCGAGAGAGCAGATGAAATCGGGCTATGGGAGAGCCTGCTCGATCAAGCTCGCTACGTCGGTGAAGTCGGTCTCGACGCTGGACCAAGATTCTACAAGTCCCTAGATAAGCAAAAGCAGATCTTTCGCTCTATCCTGCAGAGATGTGCAGACGCTGGTGGAAAGATTCTGACTGTTCACAGTGTGCGCACGGCCCCTCTCGTACTAGACATGATCGCAGAGTGCCTGCCGCCCGACCGCGGCAAAGTCGTATTGCACTGGTTCTCCGGGACGAAGGCAGATGCGGCTCGCGCAGCGCTCATGGGCTGCTACTTCTCTGTCAATGCCCAGATGCTTGGCTCGGAGCGTGGGAGAGCGTTGCTCTCTTCGCTTCCTGTACAGCGGATACTAACGGAAACGGACGCGCCTTTCACGCAATCCCGGGGAGGCCCGGCCGAGCCGGCCGACGTTGCGCGCACGATTGAACTCATCGCCGGAACACTCAAGCTTTCTCCTGCCGATGCAGAAAATCAGGTTATTCGGAACTTGCGCGACCTGCTGACTTCTCTGCCCTGAATTTCAGGTCAGGGGAATGCTGTGGCGGCCCCCGCCTCGGGTCACGCTCTCCTGCGCGGTCCGCGCAGCCGAGCCGCTCTTGCGTCTCGGCCCTTCGGGTATCGATCGTTGCCGCGCTGCGTTTCGGTTCAGGGATGTGGATAATTTGTATTTATACTGAGTTTTGGATTGTGACCTTTCGTGCGTAACGCGATCATGGTGTCAACAGAACATGAGACCATGAGAATAATCGCACTAATTTCACAAAAAGGCGGCGTCGGAAAAACAACCCTGGCCATCAACCTTGCGGCAGCCGCTCACAAGCGCGGCAAGGGCGTCATCATCGCCGATACCGATCCGCAGCAATCAACCTATCGCTGGTATCTGGCGCGAAAAGACTCCTCCCCCCTGCCCTACGCCGCGTCGGTCTTTGCCGACACGCTGCCGGCATTTCTCGACAAGGCGCGCGACAACAAGGCCGATTACGTCTTTATCGACACCTCCCCCAACTCGACCGAAGACAGCCTCGCCATCGCCGACCAGTCGGACCTCCTGATCGTGCCCTGCGGTCCCTCCTTCATCGATCTCAGGGCCTTGAAGCGCACCGAGAACGTGGTGCGGCTCTCCGGCAAACCTGCCATCGCCGTCCTCAACCTTTGCCCGTCCTACGGCAACGAGGCCGATCAGGCCGCTGAAGCGCTGGCTACGCTCGGGCTGGATGTGTGTCCGCACCGGATCACCAACCGCGCGTCGGCCCGCCGCGCCTATGCCCTCAATCAAAGTGTCTTCGAATATGAGCCGTCCGGGAAATGCGCCCGCGAGTTCGACGCGGTCTTCAAGTTCGCTTGCCGCGACGAAGTTGTGAGAACACGCGCTCATGAGAAAGTGAGCGCACATGGCTAAACCGCCGCCCGTCAATCTTGCCGCCGCGATGGAGGCTGATCTCCGGGCTCATGATCCCATGAGCACACGCACTCATGAGCCGGTGAGACCACCCGCTCAACAGCCCCAAGCCTCATTGTCTCATGAGTACACGATCTCCCGTTCTCGTGAGGATATGAGCACTGGTTCTCATGATCCGCTGATCCCTGATGCTCGTGGTCCCGTGATCGCGCGGCCTCATGAGCCTATGAGCAGCGCTTCTCATGTTCTCACTTCGCCGGACGATGGAATGCCTGGAGCAGGGCCCGCCTATGTTCCGCCCTCCCGCGCCGGGATGAAACGCATCCAGGGTTATTTCAGCCCGAGAGTGAAGCGGCAGTTCCGGCTCCTGGCGATCAACCGCGACCTGAGCGAAGAGGATCTCGTGGCCCGCGCGCTCAATCTCCTGTTCGAGGCCGAAGGGCTTCCCGCCATCGCCTTCGACAACAAGGATCAGAGGAGGGGGGCATGAAGAGGTCGGACGGGACCCTGCAGATCGATCTCTTCGCTCCCTATGTCACCGATCTTCCGCTCCGCGACCAGCGCGAGGTGATGGAGCGGCCGTTCTTCTCGCTGTCCAAGAAAAAGCGCATGAAGCCGATCGATTATGTCAGCCCCGATGGGGGCATTTTCGTGCGCGTCACCGCGAACTCCGATTTCGGCATGGCCACGATCTGGGATGCCGACATCCTCATCTGGGCCGCGTCCATGGTCCAGCAGATGCGCTCCCGCGGCCTCAATGACATCCCGCGCACGCTGCGTTTCCAGCCCTACGATCTTCTCAAGACCATTCACCGTCACACGGGCGGCGCCGAGTACCGCTCGCTGCGCGAGGCGCTCGCACGGCTCCAATCGACGACGATCGTGACCAATATCCGCGCGCAGCGAGGCAAGAAGCACCGGCAGTTCAGCTGGATCGAATCCTGGACCGACGACGTCGACGACGAGCGCCAGATCAGCCGCGGCATGAGCCTGACGCTCGCCGACTGGTTCTATGAAGGCATCATCATGGATGGCGGTCTCCTTACCATCGATCCCGCCTATTTTGCCATCACAGGCGGCCGCGAACGCTGGCTCTATCGGGTGGCGCGCAAGCACGCGGGCGGAGCAGGGGCGGACGGCTTCGCCATTGCCTTCTCGACACTCTTCCTCAAGTCGGGCGCCGAAGGAACCTCGCGGCGCTTCAAGTTCGAGCTTCTCAAGATCGCGCGGGAGAACGCTCTTCCCGGATACTATCTGCGCGTCGAAAACGAAGCCGCCCCCGATCCGCTCCTGCGCATGATCCGGCGCGATGCAATCGGGATGTTCGAGCCGGGAGACGCAGAGTCACCTTGCACGTCAGCACCAAAACAGGCGCGGGCCGTCACGCCGCTGTCAGCCGACACGATCCATCGCCTCCGCGCCGAGTTTCCGGAGGCGAACATTTACGCCCTCAACAGCGAGTTCGCCGGTTGGCTCTCCGAGCGCCGTCTGTCCCCTGACGACTATCAGGCGGCGTTCCGCGAATTTGTCCGCGATCGGCTCACGGCAAGCGCCGCTTGAGGGGTTAAAACCAGGCCCGCGCCGGTCCTGCAAGGTGATGTGTTCCTAATCACCCGATAATCCTGCACTTCTTGCGCTCCCATCGACTCAAACTGATTCGGCACACGCCCGTATGAGTCCCAGACGATCGTATGCTCGGGGGATCAGGAACGCGCTTCGGGGGATGAGGAACACCCACGGGGGAATAGGAACGCATGACGCGCTGAAACGCCGATTCCATCGTGCGGAATTCATCGGGAGAACGGGAACAGCTTCGGGCGATCGGGAACGAATTCGCGGGGTATCGGGTACGATCCTGCGGGGGATCGGGAACGGAAGATCGGGGTATCAGGAACAGCCGACCGGACGAACGGCGCGCTCATAGGCGCTTCCCACGACATTTAACGGCCTTAACTTACTTAACTAGACTCTAACCCCTTAACTTACACACCAGCATCCCCGTAGCGGTGGCGCCAACGGTAACAAGAATCGAGCCCGCGCCGAAAACGGCGCGAGCAATCATGATGTGAAACCCCCACGCTGCGCGTGCCCGTTTCACACATCCCCACCCAAAATTGCTTGGCAGGACAGGTATGGGGCAGGCTCTGCGCACGACTGACCAGCCCCGGCACGGGCGGCAGCATCACGCGGGGGCGGATTCTTGGCTCGAAGTCCGCTCGCTCAAACCCACCACAGGGACTGGCCGCCGTCCGCTGCGCCGTCGCCGCCCGCCAGGGCGGGGCAAGCGAGCGACGACGGCTCCGCAGGGACGGCTTTCCTGGGGGAGGGTATCCAAAGGAAAATGAACCAACTACTCGCGCTCACGGTCGAAGTCCCGGCGTAGCAGGGACTGGCCTTCGCGCCGCTCACCCCGGACTCGGGCTTTGAGATCCTCCAGATAGCTGCGCTTCTCATCGTCGCCGCGGCGCTCGACATCGTTGGCCGGTTGTGCCCACGGCACGCGGGGGCGCGACACGGACATTCCCGGGGGTCGCAGCGCGGGAGCAGGGGTCTCAAGCTGAGGCTTGGTCTGTTGCTCGGTTACAGCGGGCAGGGCTGTGCTTCGACCCCACGCCCGAAGGATGCGCTGCCTGAGGCCCTTCGGACCGGGATAGATTCCGTCTGCCATCGATAGCGCTCCGCGCTGCTATCGTCGGCATGTGGTGATCGTGCGCTCGGAATGCCGGGAGCTGGGGTGGCCGACATTCTCCTATGTCAAAAAAACCTGCGGTGCTCGTCGGAGCATCCCACTAGACCACTTTCTCCAAGATCCGGTCGACGAGAGATTTCGCGGCGACGCGGTTGGCCGAGCACTCATAGATAAGCGAGAACAAGTGCTCGTACATTTTGCGCTTGGCCTTGGGAAGTTCGGCAAGCGGCGAGTCTTCCAGCGCCATGCCGAGCGCCTCGCTCAAGCGGCTGCGGATCGCGCGGACACGAGGCGCCAGGGACTGGTCGGCTCCCAGATCGAGCCCGTCCATGTGGGCGATCTTCTCCAGCGTGGCGATGGCTTTCTCTGCGCTTCGCGCCAGCTCTTTCCGCTGGCTCAGGGCCAGCGTGCCTTGAGAGATGATCTCGATTTTCTCGCTGGCCACCGTGTAGTTCATTTCAAAATCGCGCAGCCATTTGCGCTTGATGGAGCTTGTGCGGCAGCGCTTGGAGATATCGCGCGTGATGGGCGCCAGATGGGTCAGCAGATTGTTGTAATGCGCGTTCTGCTCGAAGTGATCGCGACGGCCATTGGGAACGATGCGTTTGTCCAGGACATGCACTTCCCCCACCGTCCAGGCATTGAAACGGGATTCGGTGAAAAGCTCTTCGAGAAGAGCGTTGTCGCCGACCTGGATATTCCCGACGCGCAGACGAAGCCCCTTGACGAGACTTGCCTGGGGAATGGCCCCGGCATAGCCGTGGTGCAGCACCCAGCAGATGGCGGCGAGGTCACCGTCGAGGCCTGGGATATGGTGGATCTGGAGATCCGTGTAATCGTCCAGCACATCATCGCCGAGATCGAGTTGGCTGCGGAACGGCCGGGACAGTGGAGCAGGGAGATCGCCGACGGTAATGCACAGATCGCCCAGGCTGACATGCGCGCGCAAGGCGGCAGCGATCTCGGGCGTGAATTTGCACTCGGGCGAGAAGGGCACAGGCGCCACCTGGCTCAGGTAGTCGGCGATCGCCTCCTGGCTCAACAGACGGTCATTCTTGTGACGGATGATGCCCTTGAGCTCGACCTCGAAAAAGTGAGCCGGATGATCCTCCGCGCGAATCTTTCGATGGGCGACGACATCGCGCACGAGGGTGAGGACATCCGCTGTCGCCTCGGATGATTGAAGGGCGGCCTTCAGCTTGCGGCAATCCCACCGGAGTTCGGAGACCGTGGCTTCTCCGGGGGCGCGCGTCCGGAAAATGAGTTCCTGGCAGTAGCCGAGCCCGGCCAGCCGTCCGACCCCCCGGAATCCGCGCGCCGAGGAGCCGCGCTTCGTGCTGGCACCCAAGGAAGTCAGGCGGCGCACGAAGGACCGGGCAGGGATACCCTGACCGTTGTCGCGAATGCGCACCGTGCGCGCCGCGTGGTCGATCGCGATCGAGACCTTACCCTCGTCTTCGGACCCCAGCACAGACGATTGGCGCGCGTCATCGATCGAGTCAGCCGCGTTTTGAATATACTCGCGGTAAATCGACATGGGATCGACGTACATGGCGCTGCTGAGCAGTTCCAGGATGTCTTTGCCGATGACGATCTCTTCGGCCGGAGCAGACCAGTCGTTCCGAGGAGCCGCTGAGGCGCTTGCGGGTGAGGTTCGCATCATGCGGCCGCCTTCTGCTTCTTGACGATCTTCTGCTTCGCGGACTTGGCGACCGTGACCAAGGGCGTCTCATCGGCCTCAAGACCGGCATCTTCGACCCGTTCCTCATCCGGCACCGCCGGAGCGTCAGCGTCTCCTTTTGAGCGCGCCCATATCTTGAACAGCTCGGACTTTGGTTTGGGGACGTAGAACGGCAGCACGGCTTTAATCGCGGAGCTGTTGGTGAGTCCCGCCAGAGTGATGAAGTCGCGCGGGTCAGACGAGGACAACAGCGCGAGCAACTCGGCCCGTTCTGTCTCTGACAGCTTGCTTATCTTAACGCGATACTCATCAAACTCGGCGCGCCCGCCATCACGTTCATACCAGTCGCGATTGAAGATGAAGTCGTGCGGTAAGAGAAGCAGCTGCTGAAATTCTTCAGCCGTATCGCCGAAAGCCCGCTTGAAGAACACGGGCTCGCCGCTGACGATGCCATGCGTTGCTTGCAGAATAATCTGCATGGAGCGCAGCTGGTAACGGCTCCAGCGCTCGCCGATATGACCGCGGTCGGGGCGGTTGGTGGGTTGATACCGCATCGGGAACGACCAGATCCGTATTCCCAATTCCTCATTGAGCGTCACGTTGAGCCGCATACGCTCGAAGATGTCCGCAGGCGTATCGTGGAAATTGTAGAGCATGTAGTTCGAGAGTTCGCTTAGTCCGAATTCATGCGCGTAGCGGACAGCTTGCTCGTAGGGCTTTTTGAGACCGAGATGGTCGAAGGCTATGCGCAGCGGCTTGAGAGCGATGGAGGAGAGTTCGCGCAGATACATGCGATCTTTCGCAAGAATACGCGCGTCGACACCCTGGTTGAAATCCACGCGGCGCAGGCTGGCCACCCGCTCCCCCTCGCGACGGAGCTTGGCACCGGGCGTGAATCCGAGGTCGCGGATCTCGGCAATGATCTCCTTGAAGAGCGGCGAGGCCACCACGTTGTTGTCCATCAGGATCAGATCTTTCTTCGGCCCGTAGAGAGCCTCGATCCCCCGAACGACGCCGGTCAGCGACTCCGTATCCCGCTGCCCGCCTTCGAGCTTTGGCACGCCGCAGAACGAGCATTTGCGAATGCAGCCGCGCGACGTGTAAGCGAAGTATGCATCCCGCACCGGGTAACGGTAGCTGATCTGATCCAGAATGCTGTAATCCGGGATCAGGTCTTCGATGGCCTTGCCCGAACGGTCATCCGCGTAAAGCTCGTCAGAGAAATCGTCGAGCTGCAGCGACTCGGCCGGCGATTGGCTGAGAAGACCCTTGATGAAGCGGATGCCGCGCCAGCGCGGTTCGGCGGCGAAGCGCTCGGGCATCAGAGAGGCCGCGATGCCGCCGACAAAAACCTTATCGGCCTGTCCGCCCGCGATGTTCAAGGCGAAGTCGATCGACTGGGCGATGCGGCTGTACTCGAAAGAGAACAGGGTGGTCACATAGATCCGATCCCAGGCGGTCCCGAGAACGGATTTGTCCTCGCCTTTGATGAAGCGGACATTGTCCTTCTTGCCTCGCGGCCCATGATATTGGGCGATTTTCATCAAACCCAGCGGAGGGTACTTGTTCTTGTAACCGGGCTCCATGAGGAGAATGTTCTTGTTAGCCATTGACGACGATCCTCATACGGGCACGGGTACGGCACTCTCTGATCAGGGCGACTGCGGACGACACGCCGCTTTCGCCGCCAAGCCCCTTGAGGGGCCCATCGGTTGACCAGTCGAACTGGGTGATGAAATCGCCCAGGAGGGCGCAGAAATAGCGCTTGCTCAATAGGCTTGGGTCGCGGGCCTCGTTGCAGAGATCGGCTGCGATCTCCATCAGGGCATAGACGCCGATACCCTTGGTCAGGAAATGCTTGCGCGGCTGCGCCCACTCAGCCGGCAATGTGGCCGAGATCGCCTGCCAGAAATCGAGAACGATGGGCGCCAGAGCGTGCACGTCACTGGTTCGCGACAGTGTCGTGCGCGCCAGAAACAGTTTGACGGCCTTCTGCACCGTGCGCAGCGAGGCTCTCCGCGTCATGCCCGAGGTCTTCTCGCCGCCGAGATCGAGCTGCTGATACCAGGGCGAGGCCGGTTCATTGCGCAGGTAGAGCGCGATGAAGAGTTCGGGCCGCTCGCCACCCAGGTCCGTGGCGAGCTGGGCATCGTGGAAATCAAGAAGGCTCGGACTAAGTCCCTTGGCCTTGCTGTTGATCGTGTTGAAGACTTCCATCTCTTCGCGGGCCGTGAGCCCCACGAAGCACATGAAGGGAAGCTCAAGGGTCAGATCCGAGAGATGGCCGAGGCGGTGCTGGCAATCGACCTGCGTCAGCAGCGGCCCGGCTTTGGAGGAGAGCACGAGCTTGCGCGCGCGCCCGCTCAATCCGGTCAGGCGCCAGGCGTCGTCCGTGCGCGGGCGCAGATTGAAGGTGAGCGGGATGCTGGTGCTGGAAGGCCGCTGGATGTAGCGGCGGAAATCGAGGCTGTGCTGGGCGTTGAAGCGCCGCTGGTAGCCCTGGCCGGTTTCTTCGCTGAGGATATCGGGGTAGCTGACGCTACACAAAAGCGCAGCAGGGGCGTACCCGAGAAGCACCTTCCGGCCGGCCGACAGGCCTTCGATGCAGTCCAGCGTTGTGGGCTTGTTTGCGGCCATGGGAACCCGAATCTGCAGCCGAGCGATGCAGTTTGCTGTGCCTGAGCGCTGCAGATTAGGCAAGAATGGCGTCGATGTCGATCCGTATTTTGGTGTGGGCGAGGCGCTGTGGACAGCCCGTGACTAATCGACCCTCAGCTTCATTTTATCGAGCATTTCCTTGAGCTTACCCGCGCGTCGCTCGATGTCGCGCAGCTCAAAGAGCATGCGGTCCCGGATCTGCTTGTCGGCGTCGTGGATATCATCCTTGGTGTCTGCGCGGGCCAGCCACTCCCGGAAACGCTTGAGCTTGTTGAGGGCATCGTTTTCAGCGCCGAGATTCTTGGCACTCTCATACGCTTCCTCCAGCGTGTAGCGCCCGTCCATGAAGCGCTTCAAGACCTTGGCGGGGGCGGTACAGACGGCAGGCAGCTTGTCCCGGAGATCCATGGCCGTGGGGATCGCCCCCGACTTGATCTGGCCCACAACAAACGCATCGAAGCCGGAGTGCTCCTCCCGGATCTTCTTGATCTTCTGCGACTTGAGGAACTCGTCATAGTAGCTCCAGCGGTCGCGATCGGCATCGCCGTGCTGGATCATGAACTCGAAGACTTGGACGACGTGACGGGCTTGCTGGTCGCTGATGCCCAGCTCTTGCGCCACGACGCTCAGCTGGATCGAGTGATGCTTGTGCCGCCGATAAAGGAATCCCGCCCGCTCGTAGGGAAGCCAGTCCTTCTTGCCCTTGATGTGGTATTCGCCGAGCAGGGCGAACACGAGCTTCTCATCGATGTCGGCCGGCAGAACCGTGCAGCGGATCTGGGCCCATTTGATCGGGTCCTTTCGGGCCAGATGGCGGTAGGCGGCGAGGCGGCTGTTCCCCTCCAGAACCACGAAATCGCCGTCGCGCACAATGACCGGGTCCATGAGGCCGCCGTTCTCGGCGATATTGACGATCAGTTCCTTGACGTGCTCGTGCTCCAGGAGCTTTTCGCAAATCTCATCCTGATCCGGCGTGCGGTCATCGGCGCGCACCAGCGAGTAGATGCGCGGGTTGTCGACGAAGAAGCGCAGCGTCTTGTGGCTGAGATCCTGCGTGCGCGTCGGAATGCGCTGGCCACGCAGGGTGATCGAGCCGAGGGAAACATCGGGTGCCTGGGTCGCAGCTGTCATGCGATCACTCGAGTCCAAGAACGTTGCGGATGATTTGCCCGAAATCATAGTTCGCCAGGCGCTGGTAGTCTTCTGGCGAGATGTCGGACTGAGCGAGCTGGGCAGCGAGGCGTTTGGCCGTGAGAAGAGAATCCACCCACTCATCGACGGAGCCCGCCGCGATGAGGTTCCAGACGTAACAAGTCTTGTTCTGCGAGATGCGGTGAATGCGATCCTGCGCCTGCAGATAATCATCGAGGCTGAATGAGCGATCGAAGAACACAGCGTGGCTGGCCATCGTCAGCGTGAGGCCCTCCTTGGCGGCGCCCGGTGTCGCGACCAGCACGCGGATTGCCGGATCGGTCTTGAAGGCTTGAATCGCGGCATTGCGCTCCTCGATCGTGCGCGATCCATGTACGCAAACGCTGCCGTGACTGGAGAGCTGCTCCGCGAGCCAACTCGCGTTGTCGATGAAGTTCGTCCAGACGATGATTTTCGTGGATTCCCTTATCGCGCGTTCCACGAGAGAAACCAGAACCGGAAACTTTCCCGGGATACGGCTGTAAGAGTGATCTACCAGGGCAGGGTTAGAGGCGATCTGGACTAGCCGCAGCAGCCTCTTGAGGATGTCCTCGGCATCGTCCTCGATGAGCACGCCATCGCGCACGATCTCGGCCCGGAGTTCGGCCTGATAACTGTCGTAGAGCTTCCGCTGCTCGGCCTCCAACTGGACGGCGATGTTCTCGATGTTCTTGGCGGGCAGTTGGATGCCGGCGGAATCCTTCGTTTCGCGCACGGTGAAGCGCTCGATCCGGGCGAACAGGCCCTCCAGTGCCTCTTCGAAGCGCCGACGGCGCTTTTCATCGGCCCACAGATCGTTGCGCAAATCCAGCTCGCCGCGGAAGGCGCTGAAATCGGTGCCCAGAGACTCGCCCTTGTCCAGAAAGAAGATCTGGGACCAGAGATCATACGGCCGGTTGGCGACGGGCGTACCGGTCATGATGATCCGGCGGGCGAACAGGTCCGAGAGCCGATGAAAGGCCTTGGAGATTTCCGCGTCCGGATTCTTGATCTTGTGGGATTCATCCAGGATGACGCCGACGCGCCGCGTCTTGAGGAAGAGCGCCAGACGCTTTTCCTCGGATTTGAAGACCTCGTAATGCGCGAGATAAAAGCGGGCCGGGCTGTTGAGCGCGTAGAAGTTGGAGGCGTGGTTCTGGTCGATCACGCGGGCGACGATATGGGTATGCGCCCGGATCTCCTCGGACCAGTTCTGGACAAGGCCGCGCTTGGTGACCACGAGGACCGTGTCCACCTGGCCGGCCGCCAGCCACTGGAGGCCAAGGTCGATCCCGATCTTGGTCTTACCTAAACCCTGTTCATGAAAGAGCGCAGCGTAAGTGAGCCCCTTGACGGCTTCTACCGCCTGCATTTGGTAGGCGAAGGCCGCGTGCTTGGCTTCAAGCCGGATGTCACTGCGCGGTTTGAGCAATGGTGAAGCCTTGAGCAATATCCGTGATGATGCGGACTTCGACGGGGTGGCGGGGTTCGTACCGGGCGGCCCTCACAATCGCCCGGGCTTTGGGCACGCACAGCCAGGGTACGGCAAGGTAGAGGCAGGAGGAAGGGCGCAGCGTCAGATGATCGAGGAATGCACTGATCTGACGCGCCGAGCGGTCGCTGACGAGGTCGTCCTGGGTCTTGGCTTCGCCGAGAACGTGGAAGGTCTCCGGGATCTCGGCCGCGAACAGGTCGGGCGTAAAGCCGCCGATCATGGGAGGCCGGTCGTTCCCGTATGAGTGATGATCGGCGAGCATGAGAAGGCGTCCATGCCCATTATGCTGCGCGCCGACCGCCATGATGAGGCGCTCGACAAGTGCGGCATGCCGGGAGGACTCGCCAGACATCAGTCGGATTTCCCGAGGAAGGTGACGAGGCGCTGCAGCTCATCGTGAGCGTCCGTCACATAGCGGACCGTATCGTCATCGGGATTGTCGCGGAGCCGGGTGAGTTCCTGGAACGGTAGCGCCCCGACACGCTCGGCGAGCGCACGGGCGAGCTGGGCCACGGTCGCATTCTTGAGACCCGAGGAGAGTTCGGGCTTTTCGAGAACGTCCTGCGCCGCCTTGATGTCTTTCTTGATGAAAACGTCCCGTGCCTTCTTGTCGGCAAGGACGCGAGGCAGGACGCGCACGGAAGCCAAGCCCTTGAATTTTCCGGCTTTCATCCATTGGCCGAAGTCGGCCAGTGTGAAGCCTGCGCGCATGATCGAGTCTTTGACCTTCTGGCTCTGCAGCTCGACGAAGCCTGAATACTGCTCCGTATCGTAGGGGTCGCCGGGCTCGAAAAGAGGCCGGAAATGGTTCTCCATGTCCGCATAGGCTTGGATGGCGCGCGTCACCTCGCGGCGGCTTCCGCCGCAGATCGCGATGATGCGATCCAAGGGCATGCGCTCCTTGTAGCAAAGCTCCCAGAGATACTTCGCCTTGGAGTAGGCATCCCATTGGCGGGGACCCACGAGGTGAGCCTGGAGCCGGATGATATCCACATCCATCGGCTCAATCTGCTCATGCACGAGAGCGGGGATGTGGGTCCACCGGCCCGGCACCTGATCTTTCAGGAATGACCGATAGAGATAGAGCCGCGTGTTGCCTTCGATGCAGAGGTAGCGGTCGGTTTGTAGCCGCCGCACGATGATCGGCTGCAGGATGCCGCCATTCGCCAGAATAGAGTTCTTGAGCTTCTCGGCAGTCGTGCCGGCATCTTGGTCGTCGGGAGCGCCGGAACTCACATCCAGTGCGAGCGCGATCTGATCATATGACGGCTCGCCCTCGTACATCTCCAGGAACCGCCGGATTCGGGGGTTGGTGCGGTCCAGCTCTACTTGGTCGATCGGCAACGAAATGAACTGGCCAGCGTCCATGGGCGGTCTCCGGGCATGGCTTTCGGCGGGAACCCCATCGTAACACGGTCCTCCGCCGGGTACGGAAGGGGCTCGCCAGCCCTTTCCCCCAGCTCAATGAGGGCGCCGCTTCACAAGCGCCACTCGCCAAGAGCGCGACCGCCAAACGACGGCTACCTCGCCGCCCTGTAGCGGTCTCTTGAGTGTGCCGATCCTGGCGGCGTGGCGCGAAGGCTTCAAGGCCGCTGGCCTCGGCTTACGCCTGCGGCGTGCCGCCCTCGCAACGCTCGGGTTCCGCCCCCGCTCATTCCCCGCCGCCCTTCGCCTCGGCATCGAGACCGCCAATCAGGGCGGGCTCGGAATAGAGCGAGAGGCAACCGCCATGACGAGCAAGACCCAAGCCACCCCGAAGCCGCGCCGCGACCTTCATACCGAGATCACGCAGCGCCTAATCACCGCGATTCAAAGCAACCCCGGCGAGCCGCAAATGCCCTGGCGCAGGTCGGGCCGCCCTTTGTGGATGCCCGAGAACGCACTCACCAAGAACGCCTACAACGGCATCAACATCCTGAATCTGTGGGTTGCTTCCGAGCTGCGCGGCTTCTCCTCGTCCATCTTCGCCACCTACAAGCAGTGGCAGGAACTTGGCGCGCAGGTTCGCAAGGGCGCGAAGTCCGAGCTTGTCATCTTCTACAAGGAGTTCGAGACCGATCCCACGCCTGAGGACGAGTCCGACGATGGCAAGCGACGCGTTGCCCGCGCGTCCTATGTCTTCAACGCCGATGAAGTCGAGGGCTATGACCTGCCGGGCCGTCCCGAGCCGCTTGGTCCCATAGCCCGGATCGAAGCCGTCGACCGCTTCATGGCCAACACGGGCATCCCCGTCGCGCATGGCGGCGAGCGCGCCTACTATCGCCCGTGTACCGATACGATCACCATGCCCGAGGAGAGCCTCTTCATCGGCACGGACACCATGACCCGTGACGAAGCCTACTACGCCGTGCTCCTGCACGAGGCCACGCATGCGACCGGCCACAAGAGCCGGTGTGATCGCGACTTCTCCGCCCGCTTCAAGAAAGATGCGTATGCAGCCGAAGAACTGGTGGCCGAGATCGGTTCCGCATTCCTGTGCGCCGAGCTGCAGATCACGCAGGACACGCGCGCGGATCATGCGCAGTACATCGCCAACTGGATTCAGCTCCTGAAGGCTGATCCGAAGGCGATCTTCACCGCCGCTGCGAAGGCGTCCCAGGCCGTCGCCTGGCTCAAGAAGCAGCAGCCCTGACTGGGCTATATGCTCGGCGCAGCCCGCGCCGAGCATTCTCGCTTCGACCCCTCTGGGGGTAAGACGAATACAGGGGTAATCTCATGTGCTCATGAGCACACCAAAGGAGCGAATTGCGCGTTTCATTCGACTCTTTTACGTTTTTTCTCTATGCTAATGAAGTGAAGTCCAAACATGCATCGTCGACATTGCCCATCGAGCGCGTGGCTCGGTCGATTTATCTTATTCGCAATTGCAAGGTAATGCTCGACACCGATCTGGCGCAACTCTACGAAGTCGAAACAAAGGTTCTAAATCAGGCTGTCTCTCGCAATCTTGAACGCTTCCCGGATGATTTCATGTTTCGCCTCACGTGGGATGAATATCATGCTCTAAGGTCACAATTTGTGACCGTAGAGCCGGAAGGTCGAGGGAAGCACCCGAAGTACCTACCGCGCGCGTTCACGCAAGAAGGCGTAGCGATGCTTTCTGGTGTACTTCGTTCCCAGCGGGCCATCTTCGTGAACGTTGCCATCATGCGCACGTTTGCGCGCCTGCGGGAAATGCTAGCGTCTAATGCGGAGCTTGCAAAGCGGATCGATCAGCACGATCACGATATTTCCATTCTCTACGACTATGTCAAAGGACTCATCGGCCCGCCACCAGCTCAGAAAAAGCCGATCGGCTACATAGTGCCAAAAGATACAGATTAGGCGCCGAAGCGATGAATAAGCAATAGTTTCCATAAGATACATTATCACTCCAGCTAATTCTCAACAGGGCAATCAGAACTGACATCCTCACGGATAGATATTCCGTTCACACAAGGCCTGAATCGCATGGAAGGGCCAGCATTAGCAAGAAGTCACCATCCATTCCATCCAAAGACCCTATAATTTGTATTGCCATTCTGTTTAAAGGCCGTAAAATATTCGGGCATTATTGCTGCGGAAAAGGATTGACCGTGATGCCGGACGACTTCATACGATCGACGAATTTAGCACGCCAACGAATTGCATTTGACCTATTCCAGGCCGTTTTGCGCGCATTCGGCTATAACCGAATATGGTATAGCCTCATTGCCGACCATCGTTCCTTGGGTCTGCTCGCCGGGCACGGCGTCATTCGAAGCTATACCGCTGAATGGATGAGGCACAATAAGAGCAACCACTACGAGCGGCTAACCGGCATTCATTGCCATGTTCTGCACAACGCCGACCGACACCTTGTGTCACGACAAGCCGCCTGAAGCCTGTTGGTGCATCAATGTCGCTCCCCACACACCTCACCGTCTCGAATGATCAGCAGCAGGCGCTTGAGGATCTCACTAGATTATCGCGCGCAGCACGGCGTATCGGTGCGTTCTATCTCTCCGATCTTTTGGATGAGGCACTCGAACGAGCGTTAAATAGCGATATTTGCACTCCTGATCGCGAGGAGTTTCCGGGGGCAGCGGACCTCCTGAGCATACTTGAGTTCGTCGGGCGCTTCCAAGCCGCGCCAAAAGATATGCAGAAGTGCCTACTCGCGCTGTTAGAACAGGAAGATGAGGATCTCAGACACGGTCAATAGCGAATTGGGTCATTGAGCAACAATCTCGAAGTCTGACATCACCCGGGATTGATGCAATTTCTTTGGAGGCTGAATGATCGTAGTTGCCGACCGTCGCCTCGGCTTAACCTGCTTTTGCTGACGCAATTACATTTGCGATCACCGTCTGCTGTGCATTTGTCATATTGCAGCATTTCACATATCCATACTCCGAGACCACTTCACCGAACGCGCCGACGTTCCGGGGACAACTTTATCAGCGGCCGTTTGGGAGCTTAACGTATTTTCTCATTTTTTGCATATATACGGCCTTGTATTGCTGCAGGGCGCATCATTCCATGTCGACCCACTCGCGACGGAGTAAATCTCCACACAGCCCTCTCCGCCTCCCGCCCCCGTACTTGGTTCACCAGAATGCCACTTTGTAAACGCAAATGGCTGATTGTCAGACCATTTCCAGCCGCTATTGTCGGTACCGCCGATCCATGCACTCTGAGTAGGATTGATCAACGATCTCACATATGTGTTCTCTTGTTCATCTTTAATGCTAGCTAAAGCCCCTCCCATACTCACGCAATCAGCTTGAGCTGCACTCCAGTTTCTATTTGTGGTTACGGCGATATAGCATCGCCCGTTGGACTTCAGCCATCCGATCGGGCAGGCCACACAGACCAGCGCGCTGGAGCTCGTACTCCATGTCGGTATTTCTCCATCGCTGCAGGCTGCCGGGTTCGACACCCCCCCTCCGCCACTACCGCTGCCAGACTCAATGATACAGCTGATGTGCCTGGGATCGTAGCCATCTCCGCTGGCAGCGTTCCGGGCGATAATTTTAGTTTCGTTTGTCGTGTTCGATGTCGGCAAATACCCTAGATAGATTTCCCAGGTCACGCCCTCGTAGTGATCGCCCGAACACACCACCGCATAGTTCGCGTTCGGCATGGGCGTTGCAAACGAGATCGTCCAATTTCCTGCCGCCGTCCGCGTAACGCTCGAGACGTTGCTACTTCCGAGGATGTTGCCGGTGGCGCCTTCGTAGCGAACCCATGTGGAACTTCCTGATGCACTACTTCCACCTACAAAGTTGAAGGCTTTATTGGCAGTGCGAAGTTGGGAGATTGACTGATTGAGACAGTCGTACCCAGACATGTTTTGATGTGAAACATATGCGCCGCTGGCGTCATTGAACCAAATTGTGAACGCCGTATTTGCAGAGTCATTGGTCTGGTAGTAGTAAAAGCCATTCGCTTTTGCAGCGAGTGGCATGTATCGTGAGACACTGCCGGATGTGCAAACGAGAGCATCCGGCCAACCTGAAACCATGCTGCTGCTTGCACCACCACCAGATCCCCCATTCGCAGCACACGCCCAAGCCGTGCCATTCCACGCGGCCACCTGACCGGTGGTGCAGGAGAGGTCCGCCAGCGTATCGGAGCCGGAGCCGCCACCACCAATCATTGCGCCTGAGAAGTGCGTTAACGAGTACGAGCCTAAAACACTTCCAGCGCTTGTCGACCACACAAAGGCCTCGACATAATCCGTTGATCCATTCATATCCACGATAGTGGAGAGGCTCGGCCCGCCGTCACCAGTTGAAAAATCGCTCGATCCAGCATAGGTGGTCCCGTTTTTATAGATTACCGCATAGCACTCGCCATTTGAGCCCGCGCATCTGGCGGTCAGATTTATGATATATTTTCCCGCCTTTGTTGGGGTGAATCGGTTCGACGCGAAACTATTGTCGGTATCGAACACCTCTGTAGACCAAGTCAATTTGGTATAGGTGTTTGCGCTTATTGCCTGATTTGTTCCGTTCTTATGGACAAAAAATGATGAGCCCGATGAGCCATTGCCGCCTCCTGTGCCAATGTCCTCCCACCCCGTCCCAGCAGCGCGGCACATTTGGAATTTATCCGTCGCCGCCACATAGCGGATCGCGCCCTCATGCGCCGCAGCGTTGCAAAGCTCAGCCCCATCCCCGAGTTTGATAGTGCCGGTGACGTGGAGTTTGGTGTCGGGTGCAATCGTACCAATACCGATATTGCCCAAGCTATCGATGCGCAGACGCTCTTGCTGAACGACTGTGCCAGTCTGATGGGTGCTGAAGGTGATTGCCCCCCCACCGGCCGTGTCAGAGAATGCTTCTGTCGCTATTATTTTGATCGCGCCCGAAGCGCTGGTTTGGTAGGCCGTCGAGCCATAACCGATCCCGGCAAAATTGGCGATCACCTCGCCGCTCTGCACGGCAGTAGGACTACCACTCACGCCATTGGCTCTGCGCATTTCAAATCTTGACACACCGGCAAACCGATCGATCAATAGGCCGCTTGTGGCCGAAACATGCAGTGCACTTTCCGGGTTTGCTAAACCAATTCCGACATTGCCGCTATTGTAATAGAGCTTCCCGGAACCACCATCTTGCCAGACGACCGATCCGCCGCCATCGGCTGCGCATGCCCACTTTGTGCCGTTGAACTTCAGGATCTCGTTCGTTGCGCAGGTTTGATTGCCGAGATTGGTCAAGCCAGCGGTGCTGTCGAAACTCAGAATGGCCTTCCAGGTCCCGCCCTGACACAGCATGGCGTGACCGCCGCCGGCCGCGACTTCCGGGCCGCTGGAAAACTGAAGATTATTCGCGCCGGTACAGGGATCGCCGGGCAGCGGCTCGGCAGCTTGGGCAGGTGTCAGGAAAGCGAGAGCGGCTAGCGGCAGGAGAAGAAATCTAATCATCGGAAGCCTCCTTGCCGCGAGAGGCGATGGTGTCCTTGATCCACTGAGGTCCCGTGTCGGTCAGGTACATGCCGTAGTCGATCTTGCCCGGCACGTGCAGTCCGGCTTTGTCGAGCATGGCCACGGGCTCATCGTCGATGATGAAGAGGAAGGCCTTCGCTTCCTGATCCATCTCGATCCGCACCGGCTTCGGGGCCGGCTCTTCCTGCGCGACGGCTGGATAAGCGGCAACTGCCGCGCAAAGGGCGGCAATGATAATGAATGAACGCATGAACTCCCCCATAAACAATCTGCTCAACAACAAAACGGCCACCCGAGGAGTTTCCTCATGGTGACCGGGAGTTCGAAACCGCTATCAAGAGTAAACGGCGCGGCAGTCTTTAGCCGCAAAGCCTGAACATGCACTGCCGCCCCCCGGTCTAAGCCGAGAAGCGACATCTCTGGCGCGCTTCGCCATCATACTGAGGAAAACGCACCAATAACGACTGATGCCAGCCGCTCTTGATAAAAGGGGTTTCGATGCCCCGGTCGGAAAAACTCCAACTCTTCTAATTCTATCTTATTGCGGCAAACAAAGAAACAAATATCGTTTCTTCTTTGGCTCTGCTTGCTTTCGCAAGCTGTTGTTTCAATTACATCGCTATTGGATCGCCGTCGCTGTTCGGATTATTCGGCAGTGTCCTCTTGAGGGTCTTACACTTGCCCGCATTCCTGTCGATGATGCCGGGCTGCGCACCCGAATGGTTCGGTGCCCGCTGCAAGGAACCAGCATTGTGGAACGGTCATGCAATCACGCCGGTGTCGCTCAGTACGCACTAACCGTCGAGCAGGTCTTCCATCACATCCCGCTCGGTGCGCACCTCGCCTATAGCGATGGCACGGAGAAGCCGCCCCGTGAGTATGTGCAGAAGCGCAATCGTTGGGAGCGCCATCACGGTTGCGGTCGAATGTCGCGCAAGGACTTCGCAGCGACGGCAGACAGCACCGAGAGTGGCCCCACGTTCCGCCTGCTCAAATACGCCGATGGCAACATATTTTGCTGGTTTCGGCTGTTCCCATTGACCACATCCGTCCGCTTTGCACTCCTCGAATTGCCGCGACCCGGCAGCTTTCTGGTGACGCGCGATACGCTCACTGGCACAGATCTCCTGCACATCGCCGATTGCGAGGCCTCGGCCTTGTCACGTCTGGCGATCACGCCGGACGCCCGCATAGAGCGCATTCCACCGCTTCTCTGAGAGCAGACAGCAGACTGGGCAATTGCGCCCTTGGCCCTGCGGTCTTGCGTCGATGACCTCCACCTGTGTCGTTCCCGGGGCAGCGCACTTCCAGCCTTACCCCAAGCGCCTATCGCGGACGCCGCCGGCACGAGGCTTCGCCTCTTCGTCAATGCCCGGCCCGCTCCAAAACTCCGTGTAGGGGCATGACGATCCGGCTCTCAGCGCCGCGATCTTTTTCGCGCATGGGCTGGAAGAGCCAGCCCGGAAAACGATCAGGAAAAAGGAGATGATCATGAGTACCGCACACCCCAAACCCAGCCCGACGCACCGGATCAGCTTCGCCCGCATCGTCGGCAAAGATGACGACGGCGCCGACCGCCTTGGTTCCGCCCGCGAGATCGGCAGCGTCTGGCCCCGCAAAGACGGCAAGAGCGCCATTATCCGATTGGACTTCATCCCGATCGAGCTGACACAGCATCAGGGCGTGCTGTTCCTCAGCCCCGTGGATGCCGGGAATGGAGGTGCGTGATGGTACACACGACATGCGACATTTGCGGTGGCAATTACCATTGGTCCTGGCGAGAAGCCTTCGACAAATTCGGCTTCAACGACGGTGACGGTCAGGTCGAAACCTGGCAGGTCGAAGCGGTTCTCGTCGAGGCGGGTTACGAGGTCACCGTCGAAGGTTGGGGAATGCACAATACCGTCATCACTTCGATCAAACGGGGCGGCAAGGAACTCATACCCTACGGCAATCCAGCCTTCAGCATCGGGTACGATGATCCGCACGATTACCTTCCGCGCGAGATTGTAGAGCTGTTGGATTCCAGTCTCCCTGACTCGGGAGAAAAACCATGACAGGTCTCCACCCGATGAATGCCCGTCGTGCTCTCTGGGCGCGGCTGGCACTGGAAGCCTTTGCCGAGGAAACCGGTGCCGAACTCGTCGATCAGGCGCTCGGCGATCTGATCACCAATCTCGGCCATCTCTGTGATCAAGAGCGTCTCGACTTCCTGGCCATAGCCGCCCAAGCCGTTGACACATGGACGATCGAGCAGTCCGATCCGGATGGCCTCCTTTCGCCTCCTGAGGTAACAATCACGGTCGAGACCTAGCGCTCGGCACAACAAGAAGCGCCCGGCTGTCACCGCCGGGCGCTTCCGCACTATTCTACTTTGTTCAGGCGCGCTTACTGTTTTCCCTGCGCTCTTCAGAACTTGGGACGTGGGAAACGTCGTTTGCGGCGGCGGCTTTTGACCGTTGGCTGCGGGCCGGAGTTCCGGAACTGCTTGTCGAACCGGCGACCATAGGCATGTGCGACCCGGAATGCGGCGTTGAGGCCCATGATGGCCTTACTCGGCCGCAAGCTGCGGGCTGGCCGCAGCTCCGGCTTTCGCCAGCGCCGCTTCGCGCCGCTGCTTGATCTGCTCGACTGTGGCAGGGCTCAAGATGCGTCCGTTGGTAAGGCCAACGCTCGACCGCCAATTGCGCTCCATCGCATAGCCCGCTTCCTTCAGGCCCTGCTTTTCGTCCCGCGTGAAGGGAACGACCCGCTCGACGACGATATTGGCCGCCGGCACATAGCGGTCATAACCGACATTGACGGCCGCGAATGCCGCTTGCAGGTCATCCACCTTGCCCGGGGTGAGCATCGAGTCCTCGCTCGCCAGGACAATCTTCGAAGCGAACCGCCCGGGGTCTGACTCCGGGTATTTGCGTGCCAGCTCTTCCTGCTCGTCTTCCGAGAACGGCCTGAAGTACCGGACATTGCTGCGGACGGCGTAGTCGCCCGGTCCGATGGGGACGAGCGGCAGGCCTGCCGCTTTCATCTCGATGATCGAGAATCGGCTGAGCTTGGGCTTGTCATCGCCCTCGATCAGGATCTGCGTCCGGAACGCCGTTGCATCGATCCCGAGCTTTTCGGCGATGCGCGCCCGTGCGGCATCGTCCAGCTCGACGACCTTGCGGATGTTCTCGACATGGACGTGCGATCCGTTCCCGACCGGGACAAATCGCATGCCGCGCTCGTTGAGCTGATCAATGGTTTTCACCCCCCAGACGGGCGTGAGACCGCCGGTCAGCACAATCCTTGTCTGGAACTTCGAGGCGTCAACCTTCTTCGCATCTGCCAGACCTTGCCGGTCCCTGTCGCTGATCGGTTCGATCTGGCGTATGAGCGCCCGCGGGACGTAGACGCCGCCGCCGACATACACCAGCGGCAAATCCGGCCCCCGGAGATCATTCACCGGCTGCTCGACAAGCACCGGGGTCTTCTCATTGCCAAGGACGATCTTCGCCTTCTGCGGGCCGCCCTTCGCGTCGGCATCCACAATCTTGAGATACCGTACTGTGTCGACGGCGATCTCGCGATCGCTGCCGTTGATCGTTTTTACTGTAATAGACTTTTTCATTTTAATACTCCTTTTGTAATATGGGTTGCAATTATGAATTGCATGATTATTACCATAATTGATTTCCGTAATTCAATTGTTTTTATCGATATGGAGATTAATCCAGCCTCAAACCCGCGCGCCCCGTGAGATTTGCGTTTTGGAATCCGCATACGGGAGTATGTCCACCCGAGGTTGCGTTGACACAGTGGAGATGATGATGGAGGTCCCGCGGCTGCCTGACTGACGGATGAGGGGACCTGCGAGCAACGTGCTGGCTCATGGGAGCGTCACGTCAACGCGTCCCGATGGGATGCGCGCGTTCGCAGGTTGGTATCCCTGTTGCGCTGCGCAGGGCGCGCGGGCGAGTCCGCCCCGACTTTACCGATGAGCTGGCAGTTGAACGGGCGATGGGAGTAACGTGCGTTTGCTGATGAATACGCCGACGCCGACCATCCTTCGTCGCTGCTTCGATGGCAGCTGGACTATCCAGCCTCAAGCCACGCGCTTATCGCGGTCGCCGCCGGCACGGGCCGTGCGGCCCTTCGTCAATGCCCGGCCCGCTCCAAAACTCCGTGTAAGGGCATGACGAGCCGGCGCAACGCGCCGCGATCCTGTTCGCGCATGGCTGGATAATCCAGCCCGATCACAAAGCAGAACGAAAGGATCACCATCATGAGCACTCAACAGCAAAAATCCAAACCCATCTACCGCGTGAGCTTCGCAAGCTTCATCGGCAAAGACGAAAAGGGCAACGATCGCCTCGGCTCCGCCCGCGAGATCGGCAACGTCTGGCCCCGCAAGGACGGCAAGAGCCCCATCATCCGCTTCGACATCATCCCGATCGAACTCACCCAACGTCAGGGCGTGCTCTTCCTCACCCCCGTCGGCAGCAAAGACGAGGCCTCACAGGACGACATTCCCCCCGCCTCATAACCCCCCCATCAGGACAGACCCGCGCCGCAAGGCGCGGGTCCCCGCCTTCGAGGCGGAGCGGCAAATCACAACAACAAAGGACCATCTCCCCATGAACGTCTTCTCGCACGCCATTCTCGCCGACACGATCCGACAATTGCAGGACGCGACACAAGCCGCGGAAGCGATCTTGGATCGCGCGCTCGCAGCCGGGGCGCATCGCGATCTCGCTCGCGCCCACGACCAGCTTCTTCCGCTCGTCTATCGCATCAAGGGCTTTGCCGCCCTCGCCCGCAGCCTTGCGGCGCAGTTTCCGCCGACGCCCGATGACACGCATCGACGGGCATAGGCGCTTGCGTGCCGCCCCTACGGCTTGCTCTTGCGCCATACGATGAGCGGACAATCGGGACCGGCCGCCCGGTGGCTGTTCCAGCCGAGGTAGTCGCACCAGACGTAACGCGGCGCTTCCCGCGATCCATACGCGCCATACGACACCCGCAGATGCGGCGTGCCCCAGGCATAGAAGGGAAAGGCCAGCGCCGCGATCAGGGCGACCTTGACCAACGGCACAATGGCCCGGGTCCCCAGGACGCCGGCCAGCCGCCGGGTGACGCCCGGTCGCTTCGGCAGGAGCGAACGCCGCGCCGTGCCGAAGGCAATCGGCCTTCCCCAGAAACTGACCTTCAGCGTGCCGATGAACTTCCTGCCACTGTGAAACGGATTCGCCGCGAGGCGCGCGCGCATCGGCACCATCTCGTGATAGCCGATCGACCAGCACAAAAGCGGGGGCAGGTTGCCGATCAGCACGATCTGCTGATCCTGGGGCAACTGCCGAATCTCGCTCGCGGTCATCAACGGCCTTGCGACAAAGCCCCGGTTCTCCGACAACGATCCTCCTCCAACCGGGGCGAGGCCAAAGCTCGGCGCTTCGATCGTCTCATTGCCCATCATCGTCTGCAGCTTCTCCGCCGTCTCGGCCGAGCTGCCGAAATAGATCTGCACCTTGCACTGTGAACGGATCACGGTGAGTGCCTCGCGGCCATAGACGCGCGCGATATCCTCCAGCTCCTGAAACACCATGAAGACGCGAATGCCGTACCCGCGCAGCGCTGTCAGCATGGCCGGAAGCCCGTCGATCGCAAAGTTCGCCGCTTCATCGAGGAGCAGCATCACAGGGTTGGAGTTTCCCTCACGCTGCAACTCCACCATCGCCGCCCAGTTGATGAGTGCGATCCAGTCGGCGAAGACCTTCATGCGGGTCATGTCGCAGCAGACATAGATCGTCATCGGCATCCGCTTCATCTCATAAAAGCGGAATGTGCAGCGATCGCTCAGCGCCGCAAGCCGACCCGAGGGTGCATAGGGCGCCAGGGCCTGGACAGCGCCGTTGATGAAGTCCTGGAACTGGCGCGGCGTGCGCTCATGGCAGGCGATGAGGCTTTCCGCCATCGCCGCGATGTCACCCTGCAACGCCGTCTCGTTCCTTAGATCACCCAGAAACTCGATGAAGACCGGCACATCCGTCACGAGCCTTTGCACGGTGACAAGGCTGCACTCCCCCGGCGAGCGAACGCCGAGGCCCAGAATTCCGACCTCGATGATGCTCCGGCCGCCCTGCCGGAAGTACTGGTTCTGATCCTTGTGCGGCGGGTCCCTCAGAAGCTGTAAGGCGATGGCTCGCGCGTCCGCGATCGCATCCCGCGGGCTTCTCGCCAGATCATCAAGCACGAGCTGGCAGACATTGTAGGCGCCGGGCGCATACCCATACTCCTCCGGTGCATTGAGCGTGACAGTGCGATGCCCGAACCAGCGCTCGCGATATTGCTTTGATTGCACCATCAGCTCGCCCTTCAGATCGGTGATCAGCATCGACATGTCGACGCGCGCCAATTGCGGCAGAACGGTCTTGACCGTCTTGCCAGCGCCGGTTGGCGCCACGACGAGCGTGTGCGTCTCGTTCTCGTATTGGATGACCCGCCCTTCATGTACGCCCAGAAAGAGGCCGGCGTTGCGATGCAATCCGGCGCTCCGCGCGTCGGCCCGCGTTGCCCATCGTGCCGATCCGTGACTGGTCTTGGGCCGCAGCATCTTGAGGATGCGCAGCAGATCGAGCGTGCCAATCAGGAGGGCGCGCGCCACACGCACGGCGAAGACCGCTGCGACGATGAGCACGACCGGCAGCGCGACCGCGCCCCAATCGGGTGGCAGGGCATCGAGGGCCCTCGCTCCGAAGACAGCGTAAAGGAGGCCGGCCAGGATCACGGCCGGCCCCAGCAGCGGCGCGCCTTTGCCGGACTCGCCGCTCATGACACACTCGTCGGCCAGACGCAGAGCGTCTTGGCCTGATCGATGTCAGCGCGGCTGACGCCGGCCTCGGATAGTTCCGCATCCGAAATCGCCCGCCATTTCACGCCGAGCCGCGGTGTTGCGTCGCCGAGATCGATGTGAATCGTGGCCTGCCGGCGCGCGGGCGGATTCCAGTAGCACCAGGCGCGATCCCATTCCTGCGCGCGAACAAAGGATTTGTACGACACGCCGGTATGGACGTCGAAGACGCCACGGAACGACTTCTTGGTGAAGAGGCTGAAATCCGTGACCTTGTCCTCGATCTCCTGCAGCGCCGCCAATCGCTTCGCCAGCGCATCGCGATTGCGCGCCGCTTCCTGCTCGCGTTGCTGCAGGGAGGCCAGTTCGAGCTGGCCCTTGCGGACCAGTCCTTTCCATTGCTCTTCCAGCGCCACCACTCGCTTCTGGAAGCACCGCTCATCCTGACGCAGCGGGACATTGAGATAGCAGCGCAGATCCTCCCAGAGCGGATCGCTGGTCGGGACCAGCTTGTGCGCGATCGAGTAGGCTGCCATCGCCGCGACGCCGGCCGTCAGCACGGCGATCGTGCCGAATGTCAGAATCCGCGCCGCGAATTGACCGGTAGTAGCCATATGAAATCTCCTTCTTGGCTTTGCTCTTGGACAGGGCGGGCCGATCAGGACCCGCCCCGGCTCCGCGCGGCTAGACCCGCCCGTCGCCCTGTTTGCTGCGTACTGTTTTGACTTCATCGATCAGCTCGTCGGTGACGGCCGGATCGACCTCCAGGAAGCCGTTGAAGCGGCTCTTGGCTTTGCGCCGCTTCCTGCCCGCCGCGGCCAGTGCGAGGAACGTCATCATCGCCAGCGGGAAGACATCGAGGCCGATCGCCAGAGCGATGTTCGGGATCGAGCGATGCAGGTAACGCAGAGAGACATCCGTGAGCGTCACGCGCTCCGTTCGCTCCAGCACCACCGCATCGCCGCCGCCCAGGCCCGCCAGCACTTTCTCAAGAGCCGATGTGGCTCCCGTCATTTGCTGGCGGACCGCGCCCAGTAGGGCCCGCTGCTTCTCACCGAACGACCCGCCGTCTACCGGAAGCTCAAGGACACTCGATTTCAGGGCAGCCAACGACGCCTCGGCCGTTTTGCGCATCCCCGTGTTCCGGATACTGCGCAGCAACGCCTCGACCTCGGCCGCGCCTTTGCGGAAAGCGTCCTCTCGTTCGGTAATCGCGATCTTGCGATCAACGACAAGCGCCGAAAGCGCCCGCAGGACCTCGCCGATCTGTGCGGCCTGCTCTTCCGCCTTGCCAGATGTCGCCTTCAGGCTTTCGACAGCCTTCTGCGTCGCGGTGCAGGCGCTCAGGAGTGCCTGGCTGTAAGGACCTACTCCCCGTCCTCCCGTACCGAGACCCTGAGTGACCTCAGCCTGATGCGACGCACACGTGCTGGCCGAGACCGACTCAAGCGCCGGTATCACCGCGCGGGCTTCCGAGGCCTGCGCGGTCACCGCATCGACCGCGCGGCTCATGCGGTCGGTGGCATCGGCCATGTACATGATGAGGGAGCTTTGACCCGAAAGCCCCACGAAGTTGTACCAGGTCGACACCGAGATGGACCACAGCGTGAAGACGATGGCGAACAGATACGCCGCCATCCAGAGCATCTGGGTCCGCATCAAGGGCGTCAGCTTCAGGACGACAAGCCAGCCCCCGAACAGGCTCATCGTCACGCCCGTGGCGACCATGAGCGCATGCAGGCCGCTCTCGAAGCTGATCCCGAGATCACGCTCGCGCTCGGCGAGGACACCTTCGAACGTCATGTAGCCGGACAGGATCGTGAGCGCGAGGATGACCAGCGAGATCACCCCCTCGGCGCCGCGGAACTGCCAGTGACGCTCACGTTCCAGTTTGATGTGTTCCGGATCGTCCTCCGGGTGCAGACCGATCGTGAAGTCGATCTCCGGCAGTGTCGGCTTCCCGAGGCGCGAAGCCCACAAGAAGGGCGCCATGAGCGCGGTGAAGATCGTGGTCATCGCTTTCATCCTCAAAAGTCGAAATGCTGCTGGGGGTCGTCGCCCGTTCGTCGCGCCTCGCGAACCCACGCATCGAGGGCGGGGACGCCCAGTTCGCGGCCTTCGGCCAGCGCATCGCGCAATACCCGTCCGACACCGGAATCATGGGCGATCCGCAGCGCGATGCGCTCGATGCTCGCCCTGGAAAGACGGGGCGAAATCAACTTCGCGAACGGGATATCGCCGATGCGGGGAACCTGGCCTCCGCTGCGGCACCGGGCCTGCAGGACGAGCGCGCCATAGACGAAACACAGAGCCGTCAGGCTCGCTTGCATCGTTCCGGCGTGGTAGTGCGCGTCCGGCAAGCGCTCGCGCAAAGCGGCAGGCTTGTTCTTCTTGTTGTGTCGGGATTTCATGGCTTTGCCCTCACTCATTTCGATCCGCGACGGGACCGTTCATGAGCGAGAGTAAAAACCCGGGCGACGTGGACGCGAAGGGGAAGGCTGTCCCCCTCGGCTCAACACAGAACGGGCGAGGCCACGTCAGACGGCTGAGGGGCGGAGCGTTCCTGATCCCCCTAAGCGGCAGCCTGAAACGTCAGCCCATCGATCAGGCTTGGCGGGGCGCGGTCGGGTTTTGTATTGAACTTGTCACACCCGTATCGTTGTGTGGGGATCGACGCCTCTCCGGACGGCCATCATGAGTGATGCACCGCGATCTCGCGGAACCGAAGAACACGGGAAATCCCCTGCTCCAGCGCCCGACGCCGCCGCTGCGCTGGTCCAGAGATCTGCGGCCGCGCGCGTGCTTTACTATCCGGATGCCCTCAAGCGGCACTATCTGGAGATCCTTCGCCGGTATCGCGACGAGCTGACGAAACAACGCGGCAAGCCTGTCGGCTGGCAGTCCATTCGCGACCTGATCATGGAGCCGGAAGATCGGGCCGTGACCGCGTCGATGGCCAAAAGCCGCGTCAGCAACAAGTCAACGCGCGTTCGCAGTACCCTCATCACGCTGGACAACATGAAGTCGTGGATGGAGGACTCGATCCTGCCATCGGACGTGAAGTTTCAGTACATCGAGCGTTTTGTGCGAACGCTGCGCGTGCGCGGCCAGATCGATGACATCGAACGCGACTTGGACTTGGCCCAGACTGAATATATCCGCGATGCGATCAGCCTGTTCTACCGGCCTAACCCTGTGCCAGCGGCTCTGCCAAGAGAACTCCAGGCTGAGGTACTCGAAGCTGCGCGCGCTGTCTTGTCGAACGCGTGCTTTGATGTGCCGGGTCAGCTCATAGAAGTCGCGCAAGCGGCCAAAGGGCGTAAGTTCTTGATGCTGCTGCATGACTACCATCAGCATGTCGTGCCCCTCGATATCGTCCTCACTCGCCCAATCGCCAGTGCGAACGGACCTGACGATCTCGACGTCATTCCCGTCTATACGGGGTTCTTTGTCGCCGAGACGATTGAGCCACCCTTTACGCTCGACCGACAGGCAGCCGTCACCGGCAAACTTCTGCTCACGAGACCCGCAGGCGCGACGAGTGGCGACGACGGCCAGAGATCCATGTCGAGCGGCGGGACCTTCGCGGCCATGATCGTGGCTACGATGACCGACCTACAGCTATCGCTCGCCACCGGTGACGAACTCAGGCTCTTGGCGGATTTGTTCGATGGGTCACAAGCGTATGGCGGCGCGTCCGCTCGATTGCAGCCTGCGCCGTTCAAGCGTATTCTGGATGATGCGTCGACCACATCGCTCCGGGCACGCCTTGCCTTCCGGTATCGGCCATGGATGTAAAATCTAGCGAGATCCAGCAGCGACTGAGGCAACTCCTGGGCAATCCGCTCTTTGAGGCTGCCCGCGAAGACGATGTCGGGCTTCTTCAGAAAGCTTTGGACGCGGGGCGCTCGCTCGCCGACGCGCGTACCGAAAACGGCTTCACGCCGCTTCACACCGCCGCTCTCAATGGCAGCGCGGCGTTTCTCCGCGACGCGTTGAAGCATCCGACCGCGAATCCCTGGATGCGGGATCATCAGGGCTATCTCCCGATTGACCATGCCGACGTTCGGAGAGACCGCGCCGTTATGCAGATTCTCTATGACGCTATGTACCCGGACGGTCAGGTTCCGCTGCCCGCCGATCCCTCCTCCTGACGTTTGAAGAAAAGCGGTCGGACGATTTCGACAATTTCTTGTTGCAGAAATTGATTTCTATATTCCGTTATGTAATAATGTTTTTGTGACTGACTATTTCTTTTCTTTCGATCTTTTTGATGCTGCGCGCGAGAATGACGTGACTGCCCTCGCCGCCGCATTAGCCGCCGGACACTCCCTATCCACCCAGCGCCCTGAAAATGGATTTACGCCCCTTCATACGGCGGCGTTGAACGGCAGTATCGACTTTATCCGCGACGCCCTGGACCATCCGACCGCAGATCCCTGGATACGGGATCGCCAGGGTCAACTCCCCATCGACCACGCGACCGTGCGCCGGGATCGCCCTGTCATGCAGCTCCTTTTTGATGCCATGTACCCAGACGGTCAGGTCCCATGTCCGCCTGATCCGTCGGCGTCGTGAGTGCGGAGCTGGATGTTCCATCCGCTATTTTCTGATATCTGCATACATAGGCATGCATGTTGTTTTCAATTGCGATTCCGATTTGACCGCATATTCTGCGATGTTTGAAGGAATCGGCCCAATCCATTTTTGAAACTCCTTGAGATGCATCTGCGCATTATGGCAAATTACCCTCGGTAACGAGGAGCCAGATGTGTTTTTGCTATGCAAAAACTTCGCCTTCGGGGTCGAAATCAGGGTGAAAGCTTTCGCTTTCCGTCCCTGATTTCTCCCATCCTCCGGCTCATCTGGTGAGGAGACGTGTCCCGTCTCCCTCAACCCTCTCGGCCCAAGGGGTGATCGCACCCCCTGGACCCGCGATGAGGGGCGCGTGGCTGCCCCTCAACCCAGCACCGGGGTTTCGGCCCCGGCACCGAGCCAGGAGCATCCTTAGCCCCTGGCAACCCTGGGCAGAGACAGTCCTCGCCGTCTCTGCACTCTGCGAGGAGCGGGCCGCCGCTCCACCACGGCCAGGGCATGCCCTGGACCCGGCTACGGATTGCGAGGACGTGTGTTGGGGGCTCAGAAAGGAAGGAGCGCAATGACCAGCCCCAGACGAAAGACAACCGGCCGGCCGGTCAAGCAGCCGAACGAGCGCCGCCGCGCGCAGATGAATATCCGCCTCACATTGGCTGAGGCGGAATACATTCGCGCGCAAGCGGCCAATGCTGGCTTGACAGAGGCTGAATACGTGCGCCGCGCTGCCGTCGGGCTGGAAATCCGCCCGGCACGCACGCGCGTTGACGCTGCACTCATCAGCGAACTCAACGCCATCGGCAACAACGTCAATCAGCTCGCCCGCGCCGTTCATCGCGGCCGCGGGTTGCCACCCTATTGGCAGGGAGCCGCCCAGCGGCTCACGGCCCTGCTCGACGAGGTCGCCGCGCGTTATGGTTCCTAAGCTGATCAAGGGCACCTCGTTCAAAGGCGCCGCCGCCTACCTGCTGCATGACCTCGATAGACCGACCGGCGAGCGCGTCGCGTGGACGGAGACGCGCAACATCGCCTCTGCAAACCCTGAGACGGCCTGGCGCGTCATGGCCGCCACGGCTATGGACGCCGACCGCCTGAAGGAGAATGCGGGCGTCAAGGCCACAGGCCGCAAAAGCGCGCAAACCGTGCTGCACCTGGTTCTCTCGTGGCATCCCGAGGAGGCCGCGTCCTTGGATCGCGCGCAGATGATGGCCGCCGCCGAAGCTGCGCTGCAGGCAATCGACGCTGGCGACCGGCAGGCGCTCATTATCGCGCACAACGACTCCGCCCATCCGCATGTGCATGTCCTGGTCAATCGCGTCTCGCCGCGGGACGGCCGCATCCTGTCCAGCTCCAAGGAGAATCTCAAACTCTCGAAATGGGCGCAGCGTTACGAGGAGGAACGCGGCAAGATCTATTGCGAGGACCGCGTCCTCAACAACGAAGCGCGTGACCGCGGCGACTACGTTCGCGCGGAGAAAGGCATCCCGTGGCAGATCATGAAGGCCGAGAAGCTGGCCCGCGATGCCGCCAACGATAACCCGGACAAGGCCGCGGAGCTGCGCCGCGCGCTTCAGGAGCGCATGCGCACCGTCGGCAAGTCAATGCGCGGCACCATCAACCGGCATGCGCGGGAATGGAGTGCTTTCGAGCAGGCCCATACCGAGCGCCGTCGCACAATCATCCGGGCCTTGCATCGTTCACGGGCTCAGGCGCGAGACCGCATCGTTGCGGAGTTCCGACCGCTTTGGCGTGAGATCCGCGCGCGCGAAGGTGAGGAGAACGCTCAGCTTGCGCGCGACGAGCAGACACGGCTGGGCCGCGTCCGCTCCGTCTTGCGCATGATCGGCCAATGGCGCAGCGCCTTCGAGGGCGACAGAATCAAGGCCGCCAGCCAGATCTGGAGCGGCATTTTCTCGGCCGAGAAGCGCCGCGAGCTGCTTCACGATGCGCAACAGCGGCGGCGCGCGGCAACCGAGAACCGTCAGCGCCGCGCCATTCGCCAGGCGATGATTCCGATCCAGGCTGAGTATCGGCTGAGCCTGCACGCGGCCGCGCGCGCCTATCAGGCCGAACGGTCATCGCTCGTCCTTGCGCATAGCGCCGACCGCGCCAAGCTTCGAGCCGAATGGTCCAAGCTGCGGCTGGATCGTACGCAGGCCTACGCTGCTTTGCGCGATGCGCACGAGCAGCGCCAGACGTTCGCGCAGGCCGCCGGCCAGAGCTACTACGACCGGCTCAAGTCCATGGCCACGGCGCAGCGCGAGCACGCCAGAGAGCAGGGCAACGAGCGCGATCTCGATCAGGAGCGCGAGTGATCGCTAGCTCCTGCCGGGTCGCGCCTGCTCCGCCTTGATGGCCTGGATCGAAGCGTGGCAGCAGCGCTTCGCCGGATCGTCGTGAGTGTGGTCTGCCAGGGTGTTGAACAGCACCCTCAGCAGGGAATGCAACTCGCTGTCGGTGCACGACGCCGCTTTTTCGCGTGTGATGATGAGCATGGATGTTCCTCCGTCTTCAAAAGGGGCTCCGACCGCCGGAGCCTTTCGGGCTCCCGCCGCACCATGTCCCGAAGGAAGGATCTGGTGGTCGGTGCTCCCGAAGACGGGAACGGCCAGCTGCAGCTGCATCGCGTGCGGCAGGGCCGCGGCTGGAGACGCATGGCTGCTGGTTCAGGCCCGGCGGTCCGATACGGCTTTGATCGGCGGCGCCCATGTCCGTCCTGAACGGACCAATGCCCCGGCGAGCGCGGGCGTGGAGTTTTCGACGTGAACGGCATCTGCCACGCCGTTTTCGACACGCGCGATTGATTTTCGACAGGTCCCGACAGCGTCAACCTCTGAGGGACGTAGCGGTCTTGGCCATCCACAGGCCTAAGCTCAAGCTAAGCATATCTGCCTTCCGAGACACATTGCTGGCTTGAGGCGCATGGTACGAAGACTTAGATGTTTCGATCGTTGATCGTTCACCAAAACAAAGCTATAGCTTCTTTTTTGTGGATCATAGATATCTTAGCATGCTATGATTTCATACATAGGGCTTGACACCCTGGATTCATCGCAAGAGGAAGACATAGCTGATCGTGCCACTCAGAACCGCGCACATACTTTATAAGAACCAGCACGCCGGCTTACTCGACGAGACCGCTGGCGGCGGCACACGATTCGTCTACGAGCCGCAGTGGCAGACCCCTATCGCGTGCTGTTTCCCCATCGCGCGCCGGGAACACGAGTGGGCAACCGGTCTGCACCCCTTCTTTGAGCATCTCGCCCCGGAAGGCTGGCTGCGGCAGGAGCAGGCCCGAACCGGTCACGTCCAGCAGGAGGATGATTTTGGCCTCCTGCTCCTATACGGCGCCGATTGCATCGGAGCCGTCGGCATCAAGCCGCCCGAGGCCGCGCCGCCAACCGGCGAGATCACCGAAGCTGCTGTCAACCCTGGCCGCACGCTCTCCGGCATCCAGAAAAAGCTCCTGGTAACCCGGCCCGAGCGCAGGGGCCCGTTCCGGCCGGCCGCCGCTACCGGCGACGCGCCATACATCGCCAAGTTCAATTCCGAGCGCCACCCTGATCTGGTGCGCAACGAATTTCAGAGCCTTAAGTGGTCGGCCGCCATTCTGGGAGCCCGCGAGGTCACGCGATTCGAGACCGGCTTCGTGGACGGCCCGAACGAACACGCGCTGATCGTGACCCGCTTCGACCGAACCCGGGACGGCGCCAAGCTGCGACTCGAAGACTTTGCCCAGATCCTTTGCAAGCCGCGCGGCCGCGACTACGCCGGCAAGTACGCCGCCAGTTACGAAGATGTCGCCACACTGATCAGGAGCCACTCCTCGCGTCCGGCCATTGATCTCGCCCGGTTCCTAAAGCGCATCATCCTCTTCGCGCTGATCGGCAACTGTGATGCGCACCTGAAGAACTTTTCTCTTCTGGAAACGCCGACGGGGCTTCGTCTCTCCCCGGCCTACGACATCGTCAACACCGCCCTCTATCAAGCGTACGACCGGGAGCTTGCGCTCTCGATCGGCGGTCACAAGCGCCAGCTCGATGCCGTCACAGCTCCATTGCTGATCGACTTTGGACGCAGCATCGGTGTCGCCGATCGAGCCGTCGCTCAGATCTTCTCCGATTTGAGGCGTCAGGTGAAAGCCGCGTCAAACCTTCTCACCCCACCACCAGGCGAACCACCGGATGGCTTTTGTCACCGCTACGCAGAGATTGTGAACAACGCATGCCTCAGAATCCTGGCTCAATGACACCGCTGAACTGGCAGTCGCTCGTCGCCGAAACGTTGCGACGCCGCAAGGCCGAGAAGATGACGCAGCGCGAGCACGCCGCGCTGGCGAGCGTCAGCATTCCAACGATCGCCGCCTTCGATCGCGGCGAGCGCACGCTCACGCTCGCCAAAGCCTTCGACATCTTGCGCGTTGTCGGCCTCGTCATGGAGCAGGAGCCATCAGGGGCTCAGGAAACCTTCGTGCAAGAGGCCTTTGCCCGCTGGCGCACCCTAACTGCGCGGTTGGACGAAAAATCTCCGGGTCGCTTTCCTCACGGTTGGTACCGCTTCGACTACGCTCTTGATGGCGACTTCAAGTCGCCAGAGCTTTCGGACCTACTCTCTTTGATCGAGAAGGCCGAAATCCGCCATACCGGATGGCCGATGTTCGTCACCATGACCCGCCCGGAGTTTGAGCCGCGCGAGCAGGACGGCGTGCTCGAATGCTGGATAGCACCCGGCGAGACCGGCATCGAGCGCATGACAACAGACGCCGCTCATTGCGATTTCTGGCGTGCCGCTCCGAGCGGTCGCTTCCTTCTCATGCGCGGCTATCAGGAAGATTCGCAAGACGGCGTCCCTCCCGGAACCATCTTCGATTCCACCCTGCCGATCTGGCGCATTGGCGAGTGCCTTTTGCATGCCGCGCGCATGGCTGCCCTGGTCCAGAAGCCCGACACTCCCGAGATCACGGTCAAGTTCCGGGCACTTTATTCGGGGCTCACAGGACGGACCGTCCGATCGCTGCGCGGCGGTGCCGACTTCCTGGAGGCCGGACGCCCAGCCAAGAGCGACGAAGCTATACTGGAAGCTGTCGTACCAGCCGGCAGGATCGAAACGGATCTGGCCTCTGTCGTCCATCCTCTGGTCGCATCTCTCTACGAACGGTTCGGCATCTCGCACATTTCGGCCGAGTTTGTGCGCGCCGAGATCGACCGATTTCGCTCCGGCCGCTTCTAGCGCAGCGGGCCCAGCCGATCGCCGTTACCAACGATTGATCCGACTGGCTGGCGGTCCGTCCTGACATACGGGAGCAAGCAACGCCGCTGGAGCGCATGAGATTTGCGTCCCATGTGCGTCCCCGCGCAATTTTAAGGGATGAGGGCTACGGCCTAAGCCCTTGAGATAATTGGTCGGAGCGGCGGGATTTGAACCCACGACCCCCAGTCCCCCAGACTGGTGCGCTACCAGGCTGCGCTACGCTCCGACAGGACGCCCCTTGTGCCTGCGAAACGATCTGCGGTCAACGGCGGTGGCGATCGTGGTCACTGGTCAGATTGTTTGATTGTTTGCCTCTCGCGGCGCCTGGAGCGACTGCGGCGCTTGCCTACCATGCTGGACCTGCGGCTGGGCCCGTGCGGACCTCTGACATCAGGCTGCAAAATTGCCGCCCCACCAGTCAGGCCCACCAGTCAGGCCCACCAGTCACGCCCACCAGTCACGGCCCACCAGTCACGGCCCACCAAGTCACGGCTCACCAGCCTCGCCCACGGCTGTCCAGCCACGGCCCACCGCCCTGGCCCCGCCACACAGCAAGGCTGCACTCACGCGAGGCGCCTCAGGATGGCGACGACCTCGACGTGGGGTGTGAACAGGAACTGGTCGAACGGCGTCACGCTTTCGATCGTGTATCCGCCGCCCGTCAGCGTTGCGAGATCGCGGGCCAGCGTGCCCGGCGCGCAGCTGACGGCGATCACTGTCCGGGCTTTCGACTTCGCGATCCGCTCGGCTTGCGCCGCAGCACCGGCCCGCGGCGGGTCGAATACGATCGCATCGAAGGCGTCGAGTTCGCGTGTCGACAACGGGTCGCGGAACAGGTCGCGAGCGAGCGTGCTGACCGGCTTCAATCCCTGGGCACGACGGTAGGCTGCTTCGAGCGCTGCGATGGCGCGCTTGTCGCTGTCGACGGCCAGCACGTCGGCGATCACCGCCATCGGAAAAGTGAACGTCCCCACCCCGCAATAAAGGTCGACAACGCGTTTGACGGCGGGCTTGAATTTGCCTCGCTTGATCGTCAGCGCGTCGACGATGCAAGCTGCCATCGCCCGTTCGATCTCCGGAACGGCTTGCAGGAAGACGCCCGGTGGCGGCGCGATATCGGCCGTGCCGAAGCGAATGGTCGGCTCGGCGGCGACGTAGAGCGGATCACGGTCGAGCGATACCCGCAGTAACTGGGCGTTGCGCGCGATCAGAGCGATTTTTTCCCGTGTTTCGGGCTCCCGTGCGGTGCCGCCGCCCTCGACCACGATATCGATGCCGTTGTCTGTCTCGGTCGCGATGAAGCGCAAACCGTCGCCTGTTTTCGCCTCGGATCGACCGGGAAACCGCGGGAGCAGGACGTCGGCGAGATCGCGCAGCGCTGCCAGTTTCTCGACGAGTGCTGGCCGCAGCACGGGACATTCGTGCACGTCGAAAATACGGTGTTCGCGGCGCTCGTGGAAGCCGACGATAATGCCATGCGGGCCGCGCTTTGCGCCCAGCACCGCGCGTCGCCGGGAGCCGATTGGCGCTGTCACCATGGGCGCGATAGCTGGGGTCAGTCCGTGTTGGGCTAGGGCGCCTGAGACAATCGCTGTTTTCCAAGCGGTGTAGGCCGCAGGCACGATGTGCTGCATGGCGCAGCCACCGCAGGTGCCGAAATGCCGGCAGATGGCGGCGGTTCGGGTGTCGCTTGCCGAGATGATCTCGACAATCGTGCCCTGCGAGCCGTGGACGATCGCGCGCACGACGTCGCCAGGGGCGGCATAGGGTACGAAGACGGGTGATCCGTCTGCGGTCGCTGCAATGCCGTCGCCTTCGTGGCCGAGACGGTCAATGGTCAAACGTTCGGCGGCATGTCGATCCCTATCATCAGCCATGGTCGCGGTGCTCCTTGCGCCGTGCGCCGAGCAGATACTCGATGTTGCCCTCCCCTCCCGTTATCGGCGACGGGATTGGCGCGGTTGGGCGCCAACCCGATGCCTCTAGCCATGCGGCGATGCGATCGACGGTCGCCAGCCGGATTCGTTCGTCGCGAACGATCCCGGATTTCGAGACGTTCTGCGGACCGGCTTCGAACTGTGGTTTGACGAGGACAACCAGCCACGCGCCAACGGCGGCCAGCGTCAGGGCGGCCGGTAGCGCTTTGGTCAGCGACAGGAAGCTGACATCGGCAACGATCGCGTCCGGCGCCTCTGTCAGATCGGCATGTGTCAGCATTCGCACGTCACGGCCTTCCATGCTCGTGACCCTCGGGTCGGTAGCTAGGCGCGGATGCAATTGCCCGGTCCCGACATCGACGGCGTAGACCTTTTTTGCGCCGCGCTCCAACAGCACCTCCGTGAAGCCGCCGGTCGAGGCGCCGACATCGAGGCAAACGAGGCCTGCTGGATCGAAGCCGAAGCTGTCGAGGGCGGCAACGAGTTTCAAGCGGCCGCGCGAAACCATGCGCACCTCGTCGGTCGCGGTGACGATCAAAATCGCCGCGCGAACGACGGATTGCGCTGGTTTCGTCACAATTTGCCCATCGACTTCGACACGACCGCGCAGAACGAGGTCGCGCGCGCGGGATCTCGTCGTGACGAACCCGCGCGAGACGAGAGCAACGTCGAGGCGTTGTGTCGTTTGCGCCGGAGGGTCGTTCAGTCGGTCGCTGTTCAGGTCCGGCCTCTAATTCTCGGCGTAGTTACCAAGTCGTGTTCCGGGCCTATAATGCATCGAGCCGAGGCCGTCCGGCCGTCGGCCCCAAAAGGAGTATAAATATGAATAAAGCAATCGTCTCTCTACTGGCCATCGCCGCAGTCGGGCTTTCAGGCCTCGCCGCATCTGCGCAAGAGCTGTCCAAAGCGCCAGCTGGCGCCAAGGTTTCGCTTGTCGAGCCGAAGAACGGCGACACGGTCTCCAGCCCGTTCAAGGTCAAGTTTGGCCTCGAAGGCATGGAGATTTCCCCAGCCGGTACCGAGAAGCCGAACTCGGGGCATCACCACCTCCTGATCAACCAGAAGCTGGCCGATCCGAAGGCTGCCATTCCGGCCGACGATACCCATAAGCACTATGGCAAAGGTCAGACCGAGGCGGAGATCACGCTCCCGGCTGGCAAGCACACGCTGCAGCTGGTGCTGGGCGACCATAACCACATTCCGCACGATCCGATCGTGCAGTCCGAGGTCATCACCATCACGGTGAAGTAAGCCGTCCGTGCTGGGCAAATAACAAGCCGATCAACCAGCCGACGCCCGTCCGTCGGCTGGTTCTAGGATCGGCGGAGACAATTCCTAAGCAACCGCTCCAGCCACGGCGTCCACGCGTGCGGCCGGGGCAAGTTCCCGACCGAGTGCTGCGAATGCCGCCGCGACGATCCCGCCCGCGTTGAGACCTGCGGCCTCGTACATGGTTTCGTACTTGCCGTGGTCGATAAAGGCGTCGGGCATCACGAGGCTGCGGACTTTGAGGCCGCTATCGAGCAAGCCGTCGGCGGCTAGGAACTGTAAGACATGGCTGCCGAAGCCGCCGATCGAGCCTTCCTCGACCATCACCAGCACCTCGTGGTTGCGCGCCAGCTGGCGGATGAGTTCGTGGTCGAGCGGTTTCATGAAGCGGGCGTCGGCGACCGTGGTCGATAGCCCGAGGCTGCCCAACGCGTCAGCTGCCTTGAGGCATTCGCGCAACCGGGTGCCGATCGACAGCAAGGCGACGCAGCCATTGCCTTCACGCACGATCCGGCCGCGGCCGATTTCGAGCGGTACGCCAACTGCCGGCATTTCAACGCCGTAGCCATCGCCACGGGGATAGCGGAACGCGCTCGGCCGGTCGTCGATTGCGGCCAACGTTGCCACCATGTGGACGAGTTCGGCTTCGTCGGCAGCCGCCATGATGACGAAGTGCGGGAGGCAGCCGAGGTAGGCCATGTCGAATGTCCCGGCGTGGGTCGCTCCGTCTGCGCCGACGAACCCGGCCCGGTCGATCGCAAACCGGACCGGCAGTTTTTGGAGGGCCACGTCGTGCACGATTTGGTCGTAGCCGCGCTGCAGGAACGTCGAATAGATCGCCGCGAACGGCTTATAGCCCTCGGTCGCGAGACCTGCCGCGAACGTTACGGCGTGCTGTTCGGCAATGCCGACGTCGAATGTCCGGTCAGGGAAGCGCGCCCCGAACGTGTCGAGCCCCGTACCGCCGGGCATGGCGGCCGTCACCGCGACGATTTTGGGGTCGTTCTCGGCCTGCGCAATGAGGCTCTGGGCGAATACCTTGGTATAGGACGGGGCCGTCGACTTCGGTTTCACCTGGACGCCAGTCGCCACGTCGAACGTGTTGACGCCGTGATAGCAGTCCGGCGAAGCTTCGGCTGGGGCATAGCCCTTGCCCTTGCGCGTCTTGACGTGGACGAGGATGGGTCCTTGCTTGCAATCCCGTACGTTCTTCAAGACCGGCAGCAGCTTGTCGAAATCGTGCCCGTCGATCGGGCCAACGTAGTAAAAGCCGAGTTCCTCGAACCAGGCTCCGCCTTGCCAGAGCGAGCGGGTGTATTCCTCGACCCGGGCCGCGCGGCGCTCCCACTTCTTCGGGAGCCGTTTGGCGAGCTGTTTGGCTGCGTCCCGGAGATAGAGATATGAGCCGCTCGAGGTAACGCGCGTGAGGTATGACGAGAGCGCTCCGGTTGGCGGGGCGATCGACATCTCGTTGTCGTTCAAGATCACGATCAACCGGCTGTCGCGGGCACCTGCATTGTTCATGGCTTCATAGGCCATGCCAGCACTCATTGCGCCGTCGCCGATCACAGCAATCACGTCGTTGGTTCGACCGTCGAGATCGCGGGCCACCGCCATGCCGAGGCCAGCCGATATCGACGTCGAGGAATGGGCCGCACCGAACGGATCGTACGGGCTCTCGTCGCGCTTGGTAAAGCCTGACAGTCCGCCTGGCTGGCGCAACGTCCGGATACGGTCGCGGCGGCCGGTGAGAATTTTGTGCGGATAGGCCTGGTGGCCGACATCCCAGATAACGCGGTCATCGGGCGTGTCGAATACGTAGTGGAGCGCGACCGTCAGCTCGACCACGCCGAGGCCCGCGCCGAGGTGGCCGCCCGTGACCGACACCGCCTCGACCGTCTCGCGGCGTAACTCTTCGGCGAGCTGGGGGAGCTGGTTCTCGTTCAAGTTGCGCAAATCGCTGGGCGACCTGACGCTGTCGAGAAGGGGTTTTTCGGTCATGGTCGGTGCGCCTCCTGTACGCAGTGCCGTCACAGTCGATACGAACGGCGGCCGTATTCGGCTTCGCCGTGAGACAGTTCGCTCTGCCAGGAGGCCCGCTGCCAATGTTCGAGCGCAGGCCAAAATGTCAGCATTTCATGACACACTGTAGCGTCAATTTGTCCGACATCAAGGGGGCTGTTTCGCCGTTGCGGAAGTTTAAGGCGTTGGCGTCAAGCCAACGTTACGCTTCCGCTTCGTTGGGGCTCGGCTTCGTTGGGGCTTCACGGGGGCGGTAAACTCAACTAGCCAACCGGAACATCTCAATCGTCCCCCGTTGGTCGAGCGTCCGGCACCGTGCTGCAAATCACCGAACTGACCTACCGCATCGAGGGCCGCCTCATCTTTGATCAGGCGAGCGCGACGATCCCCTACGGCCACAAAGTCGGACTGGTTGGCCGCAACGGGACCGGCAAGACGACGCTATTAAAACTGATCCTTGGCGAACTTGCACCTGAAACGGGCGGGATCGAAATTGCGCGCGGCCATCGCCTTGGCCACGTTGCGCAAGAGGCGCCGGGCGGCACGACCACGATCGTCGATTGGGTGCTTTCGACCGACGCCGAACGGGCAGGGCTGTTGTCGGAGGCCGATACCGCGACCGACCCGCAGCGCATTGCCGACATCCATCAACGGCTTGCCGACATCGGCGCGCATTCGGCACCCGCGCGGGCAGCGCAAATCCTGTCCGGTCTTGGCTTCGACGAAGCCGCGCAGAACCGGCCATGTTCGGCGTTCTCGGGTGGTTGGCGGATGCGGGCAGCACTTGCCTCCGTGCTGTTCCTGCAGCCGGAGGTGCTACTGCTCGACGAGCCGACCAACTATCTCGATCTCGAAGGCGCTCTGTGGCTCGAAAAGGAACTCGAGCGTTACCCACACACGATCGTCATCGTCAGCCATGATCGCGATCTGTTGAACCGGTCGGTGGGCATGATCTTGCACCTCGACCGGCACAAGCTGACGCTTTATCCGGGCGGCTATGATGCGTTCGAGGAGCGGCGGGCGGAAAACCTGTCGCACAATCTGAAGGCCAAGAAGCGCCAGGACGACGAGCGGCGGCGCATCCAGGCGTTCGTCGACCGGTTCAAGGCCAAGGCGACCAAGGCAGCGCAGGCTCAAAGCCGGGTCAAGCTGCTGGCCAAGATGAAGCCGATCTTTGCCGAAGCCGATAGTTCTGTCGCACCGATCGTGCTGCCGTCGCCACAAAAGGAGCTGGCGAGCCCGCTGATCCGGATGGAAGACGCGGCGGTGGGCTATTCCGCAACGCCCGTGTTGTCGCGGCTGAACCTCAGGATCGACCACGATGACCGGATTGCCCTGCTCGGGCAAAACGGCAACGGCAAATCGACGTTTGCCAAGCTCATTGCCGGGCGAATTCCATCGATGACGGGCAAGGTGTTCGGGACAAGTAAAATCGACGTCGGTTATTTTGCTCAGCATCAGCTCGACGATCTGTCCGAAGACGCTACGCCCTACGAGTACATCGCCAAGTTGATGCCGGAGGCGACGGAGGCCGAAAAGCGCACCAAACTTGGAACGTTCGGATTTTCCAGCGCGAAGGCCGACACGAAATGCAGCCATCTTTCGGGTGGCGAGAAGGCGCGTCTGCTATTGGCGCTGACCGCGTTTCACGGTCCGCACCTGCTGATCCTCGACGAGCCGACGAACCATCTCGACATAGACAGCCGCGAGGCGCTGATCCAGGCTCTGGCGGAATACGACGGCGCGGTGATCCTGATCAGCCACGACCGGCGCCTGATCGAAGCATCGGCTGACCGTCTGTGGATCGTCGGCAACGGCACGGTTCGGTCATACGACGGCGATCTCGACGCGTACGGTGCAGCTCTATTGGCCGAACGCGGCGGGCGATCTGAAGGTGGCAGCCGCAGCGCGATGACCCCTACGGCCGGCGCTGACCGGCGGGCGGACGACCGCAGGGTCGCGGCACAGCGGCGGAGCAAACTGGCGCCACTGAAGAAGACGATGCAGGCGGCCGAAAAGGCCGTCGAAAAACTCAACGCGGATGTTGCGAAAATCGATGCTGCGCTGGGCGATGCCGACCTCTACGCGCGCGATCCGGGCAAGGCCAAGCGGCTGACCATCGATCGCGGACAAATGGCCAAGGCACTCGCCGAGGCCGAGGAGGCTTGGCTCGCAGCGGCTGATGCCTACGAGGAGGCCGAACGCGCCATGGCGACCCAAGCTTGATCGAGACGTTTCGACGGCTCGCCATGATTGCCGTTGCGGTTAGCTGCGCCGGAATTTGGTGGCCCCGTTCCGGTCTTCTAACGGTAACGTAAAGCTTTGTGATTATTTACGTTTCACATGCGCCGGTTGCGCTTCTCCGGCCGGCCGGTTCGTCGATGAACCCGATTTCGCCACCATCCTCTGATTGTGTTTATGGACGTTCGGAGTCGGCACTGTCGATCGTGTGGACAGGACCGCCCGAATTTCTGACCGCTGGTTTCCGGTCAACGCCGCTTAGGCGCGCCTTTGGACATGAGCGTCCGTATTGTTTGAGTAAAGGACACGGCTGACACGATGGCTCAGCGGAGCGCCTACATTATTGCCGCCCGGCGAACCGCCGTCGGCCGCGTCGGAGGTCTCCACGGACGGCGGCGGATCGAAGACCTGACCGCGCCTGTCATCGCGACCGCTCTCGCCGACTGTCGGGTGAATTCGGCCATCGTCGACGGCTTGATCCTCGGTAACGCGACCGAACCATCCAATCCTGCCCGCCTGATTGCGCTCGCTGCAGGCCTTTCCGGCCGGGCCGACGCCATGACCGTCGACCGGCAGTGCGCCGGTGGCCTCGATGCCATTATGATCGCCTGCCGGTCGGTCATGGCGGGAGATTGCGATGTGATGGTTGCTGGCGGTGCCGAAGCGCTTTCGACCGCACCGTGGCGTATCGCACGGCCCAAGCACCTCCATCAGATGCCGCGCTTCATCGGCTATGAGCCGGCCACGTCCGACACCGGCGACGAGCCGCAGTATTTCGAGGCGTCCGAGCGGTTGGCGCGGGAATATCAGCTGTCCCGCACGGCGCTCGACATGGTCGCGCTGGCATCCCATCGGGCTGCGATCGAAGCGCGCCAGCAGCGCCGCTTTGCCGGTGAAATCGTCCCGTTGAAGCAGGCGACCGAGGAAGCGCGCGACGAACTCCCGCGCGATCTCGACGATGGCGACCTCGAAGCTCTGTCGCCGTTTTCCGGCAACGGGCCGCTGACGTCAGGCAATACCGGCCCGCATGCCGACGCGGCGGCGATCGTCGTCGTGGTGTGTTCGCGTATTTGGAGCGAACTCGGTGAACCCAAGGCGCTGCGCTACGTGCGCGGGGCAAGTCTTGGCGTGTCCACGGCCAAGGAAGCCGCCGCCGCGATCGTCGCCACCGAGCGGCTGATCGAAATCGAGCCATGTATCGACGTTGGCAAACTTGCTGCGATCGAGACCAGCGAGACGTCGTCGGCCCAGGTGCTCGCCTTCGCGCGGCGCTTTGGGATCGAGACGGGCGATCTCAACACGGCAGGCGGGGCTGTGGCGCGGGGCCATCCGATGGCGGCGGCGGGCGCTATTCTCGCCGTGCGGCTGTTTTCGGATCTGGTTCGGCAGCCAAAGGCTGGCATTGCGCCGGGTGCCCGGGGACTGGCCACGCTTTCGGCAATCGGTGGGCTGGGCTCGGCTGCGCTGTTCGAAGCAACGTGACGGTTGTTTTCGTGACGGGCGCCCCCACGTCGGTTATCCCTCGCGTTTGATTGCGGTGCAGCGGCTTTCGTGCGGCGGGCGCAATGTCTTGGGGAGGGGTACGTGCGGTCGCCATTTCGCGGGTTTCATTCGCTTGTTCTGGCGCTGTTCGGGACGCTGGCCTACCGGCTGTTGTTGCTTTCGCCCGATTGGGCGCGCGAGCCGCAATACGGGGTCTACGTGTTCCCGAGCGTTGTCGCGATCCTGTGGCTGTTGTTTTCGTCCAGCCGGGCCATCTCCGACAAGTTGCTCGAGTGGTTGCCGTCTGTCAGGCGGGCGTTTGCCGGCTCGAAGCATATCGAGGGTGATTGGCCGTTGGTCGTCGTCCAAGCTACGACCGGGACGCCAATCTACTATGGGTTCATGACGATCGGGTTCCGCGACGGGCAGTATGAGGTCAAAGGCCACGACTGGCATCCCGACGGACGCCATGCGCTCGATTTCAAGTCGATGCAGACCTACCAAGACCACCCGACGCTTCATTACTGGTACCGGCAGGGCACGGAAGGCCGTCAGCGCGGCTACACGTTCATCGAGTTTTTTCCCAAAGAAGAAAAGGTTCCCAAGCGGCACACCGGGGTGTTCCATGACAAGGAGCACCTCGACGTCCGGTTCTATTCGAAGAAAATCACGTACGGCTGGCTCAAGCCCCGCCTCAAGGGAATGGAGCCGCGACGGCTGGCGGCCAAGGCGTTCTTCGACGAGATCGCGCCACAGTTGCCGCAACTCGTGCAGCGCAGCGTCGATGCCGATTGGGGTTGATCGGCCGACGCGTCAGCCGCCCCAGGCGCGGAGACGGCGGGCGGCTTCCGTCATATCGGACGTCGACCCGGCGTAGGAAAACCGCAGGAAGCGGCCGCCACGGGTGGTGTCGAAATCGACGCCCGGCGTCACCGCGACGCCGGCTTCTTCGAGGATACGGCGGGCAAGGTCGCGGCTGGTCGCGCCTGGATGTCGAGTGAGCTGATCCGACACGTCGGCGTAAAGATAGAATGCGCCGTCGGCTGGCACGATCGACGTAAAACCGGCGAGCGGGAGTTCGCGCAGCAGCAGGTCGCGATTGGCCGCATATGCGCGAACATTGGCATCAAGTTCGTCGCGGGCCTCGAAGGCGCCGAGTGCGGCGGCCTGGGAAATGGCTGGCGCGGAGATGAACAGGTTTTGGGCGAGGCGTTCCACGGTTCGCACCAGACGATCCGGGACGATCATCCAACCGATGCGCCAGCCGGTCATCGAGAAATACTTCGAGAACGAATTGATGATGACGGCATCGTCTGAATACTGCAGCGCGGTTGCGACGGGCCGGCCGAACGTCAGGCCGTGGTAGATCTCATCGGACACGAACCACATGCCGCGCTCGGCACAGGCGGTGACGAGGGCGGCAAGCCGTTCGGGCTCGATCATCGTTCCGGTCGGGTTGGACGGGCTTGCAACCAGGAGGCCGCGCACCGGGCCACGCCCCTCGCTTGCATTGCCTTCGGCAAGGGCGGCGATATCGGCGGCTGTCGGCATCCACCGGTTGTGCGGACCGGTCTCGATCAGCTTGGGGCGGCAACCAAGCGCCGACAGGATGTGGCGGTAACACGGGTAGCCCGGCGATGGCAGGAGGACGGTATCGCCGGCGTCGAACAGGGCGAGGAAGGCGAGCACGAAGCCTGCCGAGGATCCAGTTGTAACGATGACCCGGCGGGCTTCGACGTCGACGCCGTAGGTTGCGCGATAGTGCTGGCTGATCGCTTCACGCAACGCGTCGGTCCCGAGGGCTTGGGTATAGCCAAGGGTCTGTCCGTCGATGGCGCGCTTGGCGGCTTCACGGGCGGCGAGCGGAGCGGGTGTGGCTGGTTGGCCGACCTCCATATGCACGATGCTGCGGCCCCGCGCTTCGAGATCGGCGGCCGCTCGCATCACGTCCATCACGACAAAACTGTCGATTTCGGATCGGGCCGCTGCCTCCAGGGCGAGCTTTGTCGAAATAGCATCTGCAGCCATACGTGGCGTCCTCGTCCAAGCTGCCATTCGCTTCACGGCGTACGCATTACGGCGGGTTCACCTAACGATTGCAATGGCTCGCGGTGGCGCTTGCCGCATTTTTGCCGTCCGCGCATCTGCTTATCACGCAAATCGGTTAGGCTCGCCCATGTGAGCCAACCGAGACCTTGCGTGGCACTTGCGGTATACCCACGCTTGGGCCGGCGGCGTAGCGATGCGCATCGCCGTGACGCTCCCCGCGCCATTTGGCGGGAACCGCCGACTACGGAGCCTGCACCACGCCCATGGCTAGACATCGATTGACACGAACCGCCGGCGCCTTGATCGCGGCGGCCGCAGTTTTTGTGAGTGGACACGCCCACGCGCAGGGGCTCCCGCTGATCCGCGACAGCGAAATCGAAACGCTGCTCAACGACTACGCGCGGCCAATCTTCAAGGCGGGCGGTCTTGGCGGCAACCGCATCGCGATGCGGATCGTCAAGCAGGACGACTTCAACGCCTTCGTGGTCGATGGCCGCAACGTGTTCATCAACACCGGCTCGCTGATGATCGCCGATACACCAAACCAGGTGATCGGCGTGATCGCGCACGAAACCGGGCACATCACTGGCGGCCATCTGGCAGCGCTTCGCGCCCGCATCGCGAAAGACCAGACGCGGGCGCTGATCGCCAACATTCTCGGTATCGGCCTGATGATCGCTGGCGGCGCGGGCGGCAACCGCGAGGTCGGCGGGGCTGGGCAGGGCGTGTTGGCGGGCGGCGCGGAGTTGATCCAACGCGGTTTGCTTGCCGAGCGGCGGCAGCAGGAATCTGCAGCCGACCAGTCCGGGCTCAAGATGCTCGAAGCAACGCGGCAGTCGGGGCGCGGTATGCTAGAGACGTTCGAGCGGTTTGCCCAGCAGGAATATATCTCGGACTCGCAGAAGGACGCCTTTGTCCGAAGTCATCCCGTGGCTACCGAGCGGTTGTCGCGGCTCCGGAACCTTGTCGAGAGTAGTACGCACTTCAACACCAAGGACGGCCCCGAACTGCAACTGCGCCACGACCTGATGCGGGCCAAGCTGTCGGGCTATCTCGAAAGCCCGGGGACGGTGATGAACCGCTATCCGGCTTCGAACCAGACGCTGCCTGCGCGATATGCCCGCGCTCTGGCCAAATTCTTCAGGGGCGGTACCGGTGCCCTCGAGGCGGCGGTTGCAGACATGGACGTCCTCATCAAAGAACGGCCGCAGAGCCCATGGTTCCACGAGGTCAAGGGTGACCTTTTGCAACGGGCAGGGCGAAAAGCCGAGTCGATCGGGCCGCTCCGGCAGGCCTTGAAATTGGCGCCTGATGCCAACCTGATCCGGGTACAGCTCGCCGATAGCTTGCAAGCGGTCGGCGATCCGACCTCATTCAACGAGGCCGTCGAGCTTTTGCGCAAGTCGTTGATCGACGACCAGAACCCGCGTGCCTACCGGCTGCTGGCCAACGCTTATTACAAGCAGGGCAAGGGGCCAGAAGCCGATTCAGCAATGGCCCAGGCCTCGTTCCTCGAAGGCGACCTGAAACAGGCGCAGATCTTTGCCAAACGGGCTCAGGTCCGCCTACAACCCGGTTCGCCCGACTGGATCAAGACCGACGACATCATCAACTACAAGCCGCCGCAAATCTGATTGGCTAGGAGCCACTATGAACGCGAAGACTTTCGTTACGGCTGCTGCCGCCGCCGTTGCACTCGTTATTGCGGCAAGCGCATTCCTTAGTCCGTCTTACATGACGAAACCGGTCACGACAGCGCAGGCGCAAAGCGTGGCCCCGACCGATAAGGCCGCCATCGAGAAGATCGTGCGCGAGTATCTGCTGGAGAACCCGGAGTTGTTCTTGGAGGTGCAAACGGCACTCGAAGCGAAGATGGAAAAGCAGCAGGCCGAAAAGTTCAAGACCGCTCTGAGCGAGAATGCCAAGGACCTGTACCGCCGCCCTGAGGCTCCTGTTGCGGGGAACAAGGACGGCGATATCACCGTGACCGAGTTCTTCGACTACAATTGCGGATACTGCAAAAAGAGCTTCGTCGATGTCCAGGCACTGATCAAGGCGGACAACCGCGTGCGCGTCGTGCTGAAGGAACTGCCGATCCTGTCGGCAGACAGCGTCGATGCTGCCAAGATCGCGCTCGGCGCCAAGCTGCAGAACAAATACTGGGAAGTCCATTCGGCTCTGCTCGAAACGAAAGCCCGAGCGACTGGCGCTTCAGCCCTCGCGATCGCTGAAAAACTCGGCCTCGACATGGCAAAGCTCAAGGCGGACGCCGAGGGACCCGTTGTAAAGGCCGAGCTTGATGCCGTTCGCCAACTTGCGTCCAAAATGGGCGTCAACGGGACACCGCACTTCATGGTTGGTGATCGCTCGATCTCAGGTGCGCCGGCAGATCTTCAGGCGATGTTGGCTGAAGGGGTCGCGGATATGCGCAAGTCGGGCTGCAAGTTCTGCTGACGGAATTGCGGGGCCTTCGAGGGTTCATCAGCCGGCGCTTTTGTGAGCGCCGGCCTTTTTGTGTCGCATCAAGGACCTGTTAGGCTCTGCTGCGTGTTGTCCGCTTACTCGCGTAGCTGCGACCGCCGCCGCGGTGGAACCGGACGTGTGCGCCGTTATCGATGTGGATGTGGCTCATCGAGCCACTGTACGTACCAACGCCGCCGCTGTGGTTGGCTTTCAGCCAAGCAACCACGCTGGCGTGATTGCGCGTTGGTTTGAAGTCGACCGCTCGGCACGAGGCATGGAGGCTTTGCCGACCGGAACCAGCGATGCGTGCGCCTGGCCGATGGGTCGACAGGATGACAATCGGCCCGAATTTTGCGCGGACCTTCTGGAGTGTTGATCTGAGGCTGCTTGGGAGACAGTCGGTTCCCATCGATGCGCCGCGTGAGGCTGAAGCCGGGGCTGCGGTTAATGCGGTTGCGACGAATGCCAAAACCAGGATCGCCACGTTCGCCAGACGTCGAATAAGTCCGATATGCATCACTACGTTTTTCTCCGTGTTGCGCTGCAGCGCATACAGAGGCGAGGTCCGGTTGCCGTGACAACCCCAAAATGTTGTTTATGGTTAACGCGTTCGCGAAAAGCCCGTCGTTATTGCGTTCACAACCAGTCAAAACAAAAAAGCCGGCGCTCGCGAGAGCTGCCGGCTTTCGTGTTCTGGGGCCAGGCGCGGTGAGTTGCCAGGATCGTACGCCAACGGGCGATCGAGGCTTTCATCCCTTGCGAAGCGTCATCTTCGCTTCGTTTCCCTCGGTCTCAGCGGGCCCGGCCCAGGTGCCCCGTCAGCATCTACTTGGAGGGGCTTGTGGTTTGATAAGTAAGAGCAGTCTCGACAGCCACGCTGGAGTTGTCACCACGCGAACCCCGAATGCCCACACACGTTGTCCATTGTTGCCCAACAACGCGACGCCCCCGAGATGATTGTGCATCGTCATAGGCCACTCCATTTGTCATGGCAGCCATTCCCAGACCTCGGTCGCGCGGGTTTTCGCCACAAAGCGCACCATGACGGTGCGCCGCGATGGCGTTGCCGGTTTGAGCCGATGTCGAGACTGGCGGGAGAAGACCGGAAGGATAAGCACCCGGATCGAACGGGACGGTTTCCCGTGGCAGCCCGGTCCAGGTCTGCCGCAGTCCGTCGGGTCGGCGGAGGGTCGCTCCGCGGGTGGTGAGACAGGACAAAGTCTGCCCTTGCGCTCTAAACGCACGCACAAAAACGCGTCAACCGACGGCCGTTAGGCTGCCAAGGATCGCCCCTCGACACTACATTAAGCGATTCGCATGACGGATCCGTGTATCGCCAAATCGGCGGCACCGGCGAATGCTTCGGCTGGCAAAACGAAACGGGCTGGTCGCAGCCGACCAGCCCGTATTTCAGTCGTATCGAAGCGATTTTGGCTGCGCTTGCTGCCCTTGATTACTTGCTCACTTACTTGGCGCGGACGCTGAGCGCCGTGCGACGATTTTTGGCGCGGCCCTCTGGTGTGGCATTATCGCCAACGGCGTGTTGTTCGCCGTAGCCCTCGGCTTCGACGCGGTCGGCGGTCACGCCCGATTTGACCAGCTCTTCGGCCACGCGCTTTGCGCGGCTATCCGACAGTTTCAGGTTGGCCTGCGCGTCGCCTTGGTTGTCGGAGTAGCCGCCAATCTTGACCTTGGTTGCTGGATAGGCCTTGAGGATCGCCGACAAGGCTTCGATCTGGCTGCGCGAAGCCGCAGTGACATCGCTCGAACCGGTCTCGAAGCTGAGGCGATCAAAGTCGAACCAGATGTTTTTATCGACTGGCGACGCCGAGGTGATGAATTCGATCAGCTTCTGCTCAACGCCGTTCTTGCCGACTTCGATGACGGTGTTGTTGGGCAGCGTATACTTGAGGCCCGAGCCCGATGGCGTGCCGACCAGCGGGGTCGGGCCAGCCGGTTGTTTGGCAGCCGTCGGTGCCGCCGCAGGCTTGGCGGCCTGAGTTGGGGTTACCGTCGCCGTTGCTGCCGGTTTGGCCGTCATCGCAGGGCCGCTGCCGGACAACTTCCACCACAAACCTAGAGCCATCAGGCCAAGCCCGAGCCCGAGCATGATCGTGAGGGTCGGGATCAACCCTGAACTGGTTGGCTCCGGAGCGGCGGCGGACTTGGCAACGGGAGCGGCTACGACCGGTGCAGCGATGACCGCAGCCGCCGCCTTCTCAGCAACAGCGACCGGTGCGGCTGCCGCCGCTGGAGCGCTGGCATGGCCTGAGGCGGTGTGGGCGACGGCTGCTCGTGCAGTTGAGGCAGCTGCTGCAACCATCGGTGCTGCGGCGGCTGCGGCGACGACTGCGGGCGCAACCTGTGCGACCGGTGGCAAGGAGGCGGCAGGTGCCGGGTTGGCTGTCGCGGCGGATGTCGGGACGGCGGCGGCAACAGCCGCGGCTGGTGCGGCCGACGCGGCCGTGGCAAGGCCATACACGGCCCGCAAGGACGATGGCATCGCCTGGGCGATCAAGTTGCGATCCTGATTGAGAAGGCTCGCGACGCTGGCAGCAGTCGGGGCTGGCCCCAACTTCGAGCGAATGGCGGCGAGCGCCATCGGTGCGGCCAATGTCATCAGGCTGGATGCGGCCTTTCCGCTGATCCCGCTTGCCGTCGCCAGCGCCGCAATCGCGCCGGCCTGGTTGCCGCCAAAGACTTGGCCCAAAAATCGGTTTCCGAGAATTTGGAGCGGCGACGATGGCACGCCACCGTTCAACATTCCGGCGATGTTGGAGAACATGCCAGCGTCGGGCATGACGCCGCTGGCAAGGCTGGCAATTTGCGTCATCGCGCTGGCGTCGTTGCTCTTTTGCAACGCTGCGCCGAAGATCGAGGTCACGGCCGCTCCAAGAGCGCCGGAGGCTTGCTTCTCGTTCAAGCCCAATGTCGCGGTCGCCGCCGCGATCATCGCAGGAGTCGCAAACCCCTGTACAGCTTCAAGTATATTGCCCGCCATCGTAATTCCCCTGTTACGCAAACGCGTATCTGCCCCGTTAACCCTGGCATTCGTCTGAGCGCCGCAGGTCTCGTTCCGAATTTGTTTTAGCGACTGTGCGTCGATTGAGCAATTCGCACTGGTGGCGAAACTGCGACAACGCCGGGCCAGAAGCGGGGCCCCGAAGCGGGGCCAGAAGCACGCGACACCCACCGCGCAATCGCAGCGGGGCAAGGCCATCTCGGTCAGGTCAGTTCGGTGACGGCGGCAGGCGAACGTGGCTCAACGCCTGCCCTGTTTCGAGGTCTATGATCATGATGCCGTCGCCTGCCGCCGCCTCGTATTGCACCGATAGACGGTTGCCCGACAGCGTATGGCTTCTAACCCGCGACGATGGCGGCAGTAGCACTTTGACATCGGCAACAAGGCGCGTGGCGCGGGCCGCAACGGGCGAGGCGTCGGCGGACGGTGTTGCGGGGGTCGTTATCGCGCCCCGCGCGGCTACCCCTTGCAAGTCGCGCGCATCACCGGGCGGGTTGCGCATCATCAAATAGCCGACGCGAGCGATGACCGTGATGAACAGAACAATCAGGATGACGCCCATCGCCATCACGGCGAACCGGAGGTTGCGAATGCTCTTAGTGTCGTCGGGGCGCGGTTTGAACAGCTCGAATAAGGGCGCTTCGTCGTCGACGTGGTGTCGGTCCGTCTCACGCGCGGAGACCGGCGGTTCGGATAAGCCGGTTTCCGTTGCTGGCGTCGCTTGTGTCGGCGAGGTTTGTATTGGCTCGGCCTGGGTCGGCCTCGTTGCGGTAGCGGATTTCGTGTCGAAGCTCATTGATTTGGCCTTCGCGGCCGCCTTCCGTGCTGTGTCGCCCACGATGTGATAGCTTACGCCGTTCGGCCTCAGACATAGTGCACCCATGGCTCAAGCGACCAGACAAAAAACGAAATCCGTGAGCGGCCCGGCGAGGGCCGCTATGCAACCCGCCCCGCGAACGCCCATCAGCACAGACGCTGCGGTCGTTTCGGCGGACGTTCCCGGCGAGCCGCGCAGCTTCACAGTAGAGCCGGCTCGCAATGGCGAGCGCATCGACCGCTATTTGGCCAGTGTCGTGCCAGAACTCAGCCGTTCACGGGTTCAGGGGCTGATCGTGGCGGGTCAGACGACGATCAATGGTACGGACGTCCGGGATGCCGGCCAAAAGCTCAAAGCCGGTGACCTGATCACCGTGCTCGTGCCGCCACCCGAAGCGGCTGCGCCTGCGGGCGAAGCAATTCCGTTGACGGTCGTCTATGAAGACGACGCCGTGATCGTGATCAACAAGCCGGCTGGTCTGGTGGTCCATCCCTCGGCGGGGCATGGCGGCGGCACGCTGGTCAATGCGCTTATTGCCCATTGTGGCGACAGCCTGTCGGGTATCGGCGGCGTCAAACGGCCGGGCATCGTCCACCGTCTCGACAAAGACACGACCGGGCTGATCGTCGTTGCCAAATCGGATGCGGCGCATGCGGGTCTGGCGCGCCAGTTCGCAGCACATGGCCGCGACGGGAAGCTTGAGCGGGAATACGTCGCCATCGTGTGGGGCGCGCTACCCGCCGTAATGGGCACGATCGACGCGCCGTTGGCCCGCAATACCACCAACCGAACGCGGATGCAGGTCGTGCCGAAAGGCAGCCGGTCGCGCATTGGCAAGGGCGGCGCTTGGATCGAAGACGTCGATGACGAGTTCGGCGAGGGTCCGGCGGCCGATGGCGACGACGATGGCGATACTGGCGATGTACCGGGCGGCGATACATCTGGTCCGGGTCGGGCGCGGGCGCCGCGCGAGGCGATAACCCATTGGCGGATCGAAGAGATATTTTCCCGCGAGGCTTTGCGTGATGCCCCGCGTGACCATGGCCGCGGCGCCGCGCGGCCCGTCGTGCCGTTGGCGAGCCTCGTTCGCGTGTCGCTCGAAACTGGCCGTACGCATCAGATCCGCGTGCATATGGCCCATATTGGGCACCCCGTGCTCGGCGATCCGGTTTACGGGGCCGGGTTCAAATCGAGCGAAAGGCGGCTCGATAGTTCGCAAGTGGGCGCTCTGACGAACCTCGGTCGGCAGGCGCTGCACGCTGCGGTGTTAGGTTTCGAGCACCCGATCTCCCGAGAGCCGATGCGGTTCGAGAGCCCGATGCCGCCGGATATGGCGGAGCTGGCGGATTGCCTGCGTGGTGCGCCGCCAAAAACCGAGCCGATCACGCCGCGCAAAGGCACCAAATCAAAGACGGTGAAGACGTCCACGTCGACCAGTGGCGGCAAATCTCAGACGACCAGTCGGCGCAAGGCTCCAGTGCGGGAGGTCTAAAGCTGACGGAATGCAGCCATTCGTTGCTTAGCCGACGACGGCTGTGATCACGCGGTCGCCAAGCGGCGATGTGACGTGAGACTGCGGGTCCGCGGGGGCGGTGTGCGCGACCTCGCCTCACCTTGGATGCGCGGGTTTCGGCGTGGCACATAGCCAGTTGTTCGTGTGACGGCCGTTGGCGAGGCCCCATCGGCAGCCAGTTTCCGGACTTCCCGTAGCGTGTCGGCGAGAAACGTGGCGGTGTCGTCGATTTCCGAACTTGATGGCCGTCGGCTTGGCAGCGCCATGACGCTGGCGGTCCTCGATGCTGCGGTTCGCGATGGTTGAGCTGTCAGACGTGCGTTCGCGACGTGTGGGAGTATTTTGATCGCAAAACCAGCGGCGATCGCTGTCACCGCGATGAATGCAGCCAAATACAGCGCCATCAGTTTGGCGAACGAGGCAACATAGCTCAGTTCCTTGGCGGACCCGAGAAGGATCGGGAACATCCACGATACGAACGATAGTGCGCCAGTTGCGCAAAGGGCGATCTTTGTCGACGCGGGCAGTCCGTCGAACAGCTTGCGGCCGACCTGTGCTTTCAAGATCGGCATGATGCGATTGTGAATGCTGATGCCGTTGATCGTCAGCAAGATTACGACGGCGAATTTGGCCCAGAACTTCTCGTTGGTATAAAAGAGCGGCTTCAACATCATCGCTTCGACCATCAGCGCTAAGCCCGTCAGCCACAGAATGATCAGGCCGACGGCTACGATGTTGCCGAGGAACGCGATGACGTCGTGTGTTCGGGCATCAATTCGACTGAATATCGCATAGCGGGTGACGAATATGTCGGTCACGAGGGCGCCACCCGCGCCAAGCGCAAGGCCAATCAGGTGGGCAACAACCAACAGCGTGTGAAGCTTTAATTCCAACATGAATTATCAATTGGTTGACGCACGATGACCTTTTCTCGTCGAGATAAGCGGAAAAGGCTCAACGCAATGTTGCGCAGCAACCGGGAACGTTTCGATTGATCGCGTATTCTTACCTTTGAGCAAACAGCTGCATGACCATGCGACAGCCGACCAAATTCGCTGGTTGGTAAGGTATCCCGTGACACGACTTCGCCGCAGACGACCGGTAGGGCTTCACGATCTGCATGAATCTGAAACAATTGTAACGTGCATTCTTCGCCCTTGACTGTAAGTTCTAAAATACCGAACTACCGCACGAGCCGGGCGGTTCACATTACACTGCCGGTCGAAGGGAGCAGGTTTCATGGCCGTTAAGACGTCTGTACCCGCCATCGCCGATGGATCGATGGGGTTGGCGCGGTATCTTCAAGAGATCCGGAAGTTCCCGATCCTGGAGCCGTCCGAGGAATTCATGCTGGCCAAGCGCTGGCAGGATAAGGGCGATACCGATTCGGCCGAGCGACTGGTTACGTCGCATCTCCGGCTCGTCGCCAGAATAGCCATGGGCTATCGCGGATATGGACTGCCCGTTTCGGAGATTATTTCGGAGGGCAACGTCGGCTTGATGCAGGCCGTGAAGCGCTTCGAGCCAGATAAAGGGTTCCGGCTCTCCACCTACGCCATGTGGTGGATTCGAGCTTCTATCCAAGAGTACATCCTACGTTCGTGGAGCCTCGTGAAAATGGGCACCACGGCGGCCCAAAAGAAATTGTTCTTCAACTTGCGGCGCACGAAGGCGCAAATGCAGGCTCTGGAAGAGGGTGACCTCAAGCCCGAGCACGTCAAAGCCATCGCAACCAAGCTGGGTGTCCCCGAAGACGACGTCATCTCGATGAACCGTCGTTTGTCTGGCGACGCATCGCTCAATGCGCCGATCCGGGCCGATGTCGAGGGCGGCGAATGGCAGGATTGGCTGGTCGACGACACGCCTGGGCAGGAAGAATTGCTGCTCGATAATGAAGAGCGGCTCCAGCGCAAAGACATGCTGAGCAGTGCCCTTGGCGTGCTGAACGACCGGGAGCGGCGCATCTTCGAGGCGCGGCGCTTGGCCGAGGAGCCAGCGACACTCGAAGAACTGTCGGCGGTGTTCGACGTCAGCCGCGAACGTATTCGCCAGATCGAGGTCCGCGCATTCGAAAAGGTGCAATCGGCCGTAAAGGCTGCGGCGGCCGAGATGCAGAAGCCAAGGGCGCGGTCGGCCATTACGTCGCAGTGACGCGTGTGCGCTTCTGGCGCGGGATGGCAAGGCCGAAATATGGCAATTCGACGGTAGCTGGCGCGACTGCCGACGAAGTGTCCAAGTCACGTGAGCAGAACGAAAAGCACAACGATTGCATCGGAGATTGCTATGAAAACCTCAATTCTCGCCTTGACGATTGCCATGTTCGCAGGCTTCGCGACCTACGGCATCACGGAAAACGCATTCGCAGCGGAAAAGAAGTCTGCCAAGGCCCCGAAGCTGTGTGCCGAAATCAAGGCCACTGACGACGACGCCGATGGCGAACTCGATCTGGCCGAAGCCAAAGCCTCGGCGACCAAAGTGTTCAAGAAGATCGACAAGAACGCTGACGGCAAGCTCGACGCGAAAGAGTATAAGGGTCGCCTGACCAAGAAGGAATTCGAGGCGGCCAATCCTGACAAGGACAAGACGATCGAGTTGCCGGAGTGGCTGGCGCTCGCCGAAGCCCGTTTCAAGGCGGCAAACCCAGATGGTGACGTGACGCTCGAGTGCGACGAGTTGAACTCCAAGAAGGGCAAAGCCTTCCTGAAGATCGCCCGCTAACGATTTGACCATTCAGAGTGAGACCGGCGGCTTAGCTTGCTGGTCTCATTCCTGCGGGTCGGGATCACCGCCTGAAGGCTCGTCACAATCGCGGTGTTGATCGACTGTCCGGTGGTTTGCGTCGGAAATTTTGTTGGGTCGTAAAAACATGAATATTGTTACGACGATCGCGTCGGCCGTCGCGCTTGCCGTGGTTGTTGTTATTGTGGCGTTCTATGCGCTTGGTGCCGATAGGTTCTGGCGGTTTGCTGGCGAGCCGGATCTCGGGCCTGTCGTTTTCGAGACGCTCCAGCGACGGACCTCGCCGAACGATGCGCTGGCCTGCCCACCCGGTTTCTGTAAGGCGCTGATCGACATTGCCTCGCCTGTATGCGGGCTACCCGCGCGCGATCTGCGCGCCGCTTTTGCCAAAGTCATCGCCACTGAGCCGCGCGTGGCGAAGGTCGACAGCAACGATGCAACTCTGACCGACCGGTATATCTTTCGCAGCCCCACGATGGGCTATCCCGACACCGTCGTGGTTCGGTTTATCGATCAGCCCGACGGTCGTTCGACACTGGCGATGTATTCGCGCTCGCAGCTCGGACAAAGCGATCTTGGGGCAAACAAGGCGCGCATCACACGGCTGCTTGGCAAGCTCGCGACTTTCGCATCCCCGGTTTAGCTCCGCCTCAATCGGCTCCAGCTGCGTTTGATCCAACGCAAGGGGCAACCTGTCCAAATCGCGATGATCTAGCAACGCCGTGACAGGTCAAGCCCGGCTCGACCCGAACGGTAGGCAACAGGTCAGCGGAGGCGCCCATGTATCGCCATATCTTGATTGCGACGGACGGATCGGACGTTGCACGTAAAGCGGTCCAACACGGGCTGCAACTTGCCAAATCGTGCGGTGCCAAGGTGACCGGCGTTATGGCAACGGAAATGTGGTCTGCTCTCGATGTTGCGGGCCCTGGCGGACTAACGCGGATCGAGGCCTACGAGGCCGCCGCATCCAATGCAGCCAAGCTGGTATTGGACGGATTTACCGAGGCTGCAAAAGCCCATGAGGTTGCTGCCGAAACGCTCCACGTCCCAGACAGCGAGCCCGCGGACGCTATCATCTGGTCAGCCGAGCGCCTTGGCTGCGATCTGATCGTCGTCGGCTCCCATGGCCGACGCGGCATCGAGCGCCTATTGCTCGGCAGCCAAACGCAGGGCGTCATCACACGCGCGAAGTGCCCGGTCTTGGTATACCGCTGAACGTAACGGGCGTGCGGCAAAGTCAATACACGCCCGTGCGCAATTCTCCGATTGCGGACGGACGGGTCCCGCCGGGACGTGAAGCGGAGGCGGCCAGCTTCGCGGCCGCTGGAGCCGGTTTTTTGACAACCGGTGTCTTCTCGACGGACGGTGGTTTGGGCTTGTTCGCGCTCACCGCAGGCTCGGCTGATTTCGATGCCGTCGCCGCCTGGGGTTGTGCCCTACCAATGCTCGATGTCGTCAAACGTTCGCTGTCCTTGAAACTCGGGCCTTGAGGCGCGTGTGGCGTTCCCGAAATCGGCGCTGGCGTTAGCGGTATCACCGAGCAGGGCTGCTCGCAATTGGACCGTTCGACGGGCAGTAACGGCGTGGCGGGCACCGGCTTTTCGACCACGACATCAGGCGGGGCGAGGTCCTTTTCGTAGACGTTGGCGTCTTCGAAGCGCAATTCCTGAATGCGGCGGCGCATCTCGTTCGTTGCCGCGCGGGCTTGGAACTTGTCGCCCACGATCTTCGGCGAGATCAAGACAATCAGTTCCGTGCGGGCAGTTGCGTCCGTTGTTCGGCCGAAGGCCCCGCCAATGCCGGGTAACTCGGACAGGATGGGGAGACCAGCGCGGCCGACATTGCCTTGGGTAGAGAACAGTCCGCCCAGCACGATCGTCTCGCCATTCTCTACCGTGACCGAACTTGGCAGTTTGCGCTGAGAAATTGTCGGCGTCAGCGTTGGGTCGGCTTGGCGCTTCACGCTCGACACTTCCTGCACGATGTCGAGTTGGACAGAGCCCGACGAGTTGATGCGTGGGGTCACTTCGAAGATCACGCCCGTATCGCGTAGCTCGATCGTGTTGACGATGACTTGGTTGCCTTGGAGCGGGTCTGAACTCGACTGCGTTGCAATCGGAACCTGATCGCCGACCACGAGGCGGGCGGACTGGTTGTTCAGAACCATCACGTTCGGGGCGGAGACGACGTTGACTTGGGTGACGTCGTTCAATGCGTCGATCACTGCTTTTGCCGGGGCATCGAGCGTCAGGCCAAAGCCGGGCGCAGACGGGCCGACGCCATTGAAGTTGCCGTTGGTCAGCGCGACCTGGATCGGCAATCCCTTGATCGAGCCTTGGAGATAATACTGGACTCCGTAACGCAGGTCCTCGTTCAATCCGGCCTCGACGATCGTGGCCTCGACCAATACCTGTTTTGGCGGCACGTCGACCGTCCGAAGAACATTCTTGACCTTCTCAAATTCTTCTTCCGTCGCAAAGATCAGCAACGTGTTGGTCGGCTCGTTGGCGATGATGCGCATCGATGCCGGCAATCCACCTTCGCTGCCCCCTCCTCCGAGGCCACCGCTGGCGAGCTGCGTGCGGGCACCAGACGCTGCCACAACACCGCCGGGCATGGCGCCTGGGCTTGCTGCAGGCGGTGCAAGCGAGCCCGCCCCATTGCCATTACCGTTGCCATTGTTGCCATTCAGCCCCTGGCCCGCCGGCGTGACATTGGCGCCGCCGCTGGCTGGACGGTTGGCGCTCGCAGCTCCGTTTCCGCGCGCTTGAGCCGATCCGCCCGGGCGCGATGTCAGGGCTGCAACTTCGCCATCGCTGGCGGTCGCGACGCCGAACACCTTACCAAGGATGGGTGCAACCTGAGAGGCTTGCGCGTAGCGCATTTGATAGTTGAACAGCTGCAGCCGCTGGCCGCCTGCGGCTTCCAACCGCTTGACCCAGCCGCGTGCGGTCTGAAGCGCCTCGGGTGTCTTGGCAACCGCGAGAAGCGAATTTCCAGCTTCGATCGGCACGAACCTGACCAGTTGTTCGCCGATGTTTTCGTTGCGCAGCACCTCTGTCAGGCTCTTGACCATCGCGTCGATCGGCATCGAGGTGATCTTGAAAACGGCGACCGACCGATTCGACAACCAATCGACGTCGAATGTGCGGATCGTTTCCATCCACGCTTCGTGGTCGGCGCTGGATCCGGCCAGAACCACGACGTTGCGAGCCTGGTCGACACGAACCATACCGTCTTTCGACATGATTGGTTTCAAGATTTCAGACATCTCGGCCGCAGCGATGTGGCGCAACTGTACGGCACGCGTCATAAAACCTGCAACCGAACCGCGCGCTGCCGGGACGATCGCGTTGGGACCGTCAGGTAGCGCTTGCCCTTTCGGGACGACATGGTGGGTACCGTTGCGGATCACGAGGATCGCCCCGGCCTGTTGCAACCCGGTTTCCAGTAGCCTAAGCGCGTCTCTGGGCGGAACGGGCTTACCGGACTTAATCGTGATCTTACCTTCCACCCGTGGGTCGATGGCGTAAGTCGTCTGCAGCACGTCGTCGAGAATGACCTTTGCGGCCTCCTTCGCATCGACGCCGTCAAAGCTGACGGTGACGTTGCCGCTGCTGGCGTAAGTTACGCCTGGATGCGGGGCTGCGAGAGATCCGCCGCCTGGATAGACGGTCTGCTCGCTGTTGCCGTTGTGCACGCCCACTCGTCCTCCGATGCCGCCGGTCTCGTCGACGGAGGCTGCCAGTTCGTGCTGGCCGCCAATGTTGCGCATCTGCCAGTCGGTCAGCGGCTCGCGGAAGCGCCCGGTATCGGGGCCCGCGCAGCCAGCGACGGTGAGCGTCAAAGCTGCGATCGCGAGGCGGAACATATTGGCCGGGGCTCCAGGCGCAGGAAGTCTCGAATGGTGGATGCAACGCAATCAAAATCAGCCGCGACAGGCGGTGCGCCATCTTCGCTCGTAGCCTCAGGGGTAGGCTGCGTCGGTAAACAGGATGTAAAGGCGTGTCCGATTATGGACGATCAGATCGCGATGACGCCGTCTTCGCCAGCTTCATGGGCTGGCTCGATATGAATCAAAACTTCGGCCTTCGGGATCGCGCTCTCGACGGCATGTTCGATGCGGTCGCAAATCGCGTGCGCGGCTTCGACGGTCATCGATCCCGGCACGACGAGGTGGAATTCGATGAAAGTCATTCGTCCCGCCTTCCGGGTCCGGACGCGGTGGGCCTGAATGGCGCCGACGCCGTGGCTGCGAATGGCGGTTGCCACCTGGTGCTGGACCTCTGGGCTGGCGGCTTCGTCCAGGAGCCCGCTGGCTGACGAACGCATCAGCCCGTAGCCGGCCCACAAAATGTAGAGTGCGACTGCAACGGCCATCAACGGATCGAGCCACCAAGCTCCGGTTAGCCATGCCAATGCGAGACCGGCCAACACGCCGACGGAGGTCCACACGTCCGTCAAGACGTGCAAGCCATCGGCCGTCAGCGCTGCCGACCCCCAGGCGCGCCCTCTCGATACGAGATACCAGCCCCAGCCAGCATTGATGACCGCAGCAAGTGCGTTCACGGCCGCGCCTGCGCCCAAGCCATGCAACTCGGGCGCTGCAAAGAAGGCCTTGCTCGCTTGGTAGAGGATCAAAACAGCCGCAAGCACGATCAACCCACCCTCGAAGCCCGCGGCGAGATACTCCGCCTTCTCATGGCCATAGGGGTGGTCGTCGTCGGGCGGATGCCGTGCGTATTCGACGGCTATTAAGACGGCCACAGCCGAGGCGACGTTGACGCCGCCTTCGAGTGCATCGGAATAGAGCGCCACGCTGCCGGTCAGCATACTAGCGGCGGCCTTGATCGCTGTGACCACAAGCGCAACAATCACGCTGGCGCGTGCAACGCGCGAAATCGGGTCGGGGGAGCGAGCGAGTATCACCATTCGCCCGTTCTGTCACATGGCCGGCCTCCGGGCCAGGGCTGCCGACAGCGAGGCGGTATTGCACTATCCACATGCTAGTCGAGCGAGACCCTGTGCAGGGCCGCGCGAATCGAACTTGGTCTGATGATCTAGTCCAATACGGGGGCCCATCATCCATGGCCAATTTTACAACGCACATTGCAGTCGGCACGGTCGTGTCGGGGGCGCTTGCAACCGTCACGCTCGGTGCCAACGTTGTCGATCCGCCAAGCCTTGTCGCCGTGACGCTGGCCGGTGTCGTGGGATCGATCCTGCCAGATATCGATCTCAAGGACAGTCGGCCGAGCCGCGCGTTATTTGCCGGGCTTGCGATCTTCTTTTCATTTGCCGTTCTGTTCACTGCGGCGCCGCACTATTCGATTGTCGAATTATGGATCTTATGGCTCGGAACGCTCATTGGCGTTCGCTACGGGGTCCATGGCGTATTCCATCGCATTGCGATCCATCGCGGCGTCTGGCATTCGCTTTTGGCAACCGTATTTTGCGGTGTTTTGACCGCGCTCGTTTTCAAGCATTGTCTTGGAACGCATGACGGGATCGCGTGGCTGGGAGCTGGGTTCCTCGCGATCGGCTATCTCACACACTTGGTGCTCGACGAGCTGTATTCTGTCGATGTGATGGACACCCGACTGAAAGTTTCGTTCGGTACGGCCTTCAAACTGGCCGATCTCAACAATTGGCGGCACTCGGTTGCCATGGCTGCATTGACGGTTGCTGCAATCGCCGTCGCACCACCAATCGATGATTTTGCGAAAGGCCTGTCGTCTGCTCAAATGTGGGCTGATCTAAAAGGCCGGCTGCTGCCGAAAGACGCGTGGTTCGGTGTCATAGACGTCGACGGTCGTGCGATTGCGACCCGAACCGCTCCGCCACTCGAGGCGCAAGAAGCTCCTTTGTCTGGATCAGCGCAGTCAACGCCGCCATTGCCAGCACCACTGACTACCGGTTCGACAGTTCCGCGTACCAGCCCCTTCCTTACGATTGCGACGGAAGCACCGGCTCCTGATGTAAAGTAGGCCAAGGATCAGGGGTCGTATGAACAGAGGCTGGCCGAGTGAGTCCAGCTTTCATATCGATCACGGGGTCCGGCTCTGGCCTCGGGTGCCGCGCCGGTGAAGTCCAATCGTGCTTATTTTGCCGGTACGCGTTTTTTTGGTTTTACCGCGGCGACTCGGGGCTTGAATGGCGTTTCGAAATGTATGCCAGCGGTATACATCGCAACAAAATCGTCCACCAGGGCTGCTGCTTCTTCGGACGTTACGTGCGACAGCTTTTGTGCTGTTGCGAGTGTCGAAATGCCGTGGAGGCCTGCCCACAGTACGGCCGTAATACGACGTGTCCTGATCTTGTCGAAATCGACCAATGGGGCAACAACGCTTTCGACCGCATTGATCACGGCATCAATGCGTCCTTTGAAATCCTGCGGCAGATCGACACGCGATGCTGGTACATGCTCCATCAATAGGTTCCAGATCCGCGGCTTTTCCAGGCTGAACTGTAGGTAGAGGTGTGCGAGCGCCGCGATGCGCTTCGCCGGGTCGGGATTTGGAGGCAGGGCTGCAATCTGAGCCGCGAGCCGGTCCAACATGCGCGTCTCGATCGTGAAAATCAGATCGTCGAGGTCGCGGAACACGTTATAAATCGTGCCAGGCGAGTAGCCGACTTTCCGTGCGATTTCGCGCGCAGATAAGCCAACCAACCCATGGTCGATCACCAGCTCGCTGGCAGCAGTGATGATCAGCTCTCGGAGCTGATCAGGCGTGTGGCTGGACCTTCGACCCATCATGCGTCGGCCGTGGCCGCCTCCGTTGTGCTTCTCAAGAACATATGAAGCACGTCTGGGAGGCCGAAAACCCGACCGGCGCGGAACATCAACTATTCCTAGACGGAGTAAATCCGCGTCGGCTGTGGACTTATGCCGTTATTCACAATTGGTCTGGCTGCAGCTCACGTTGTCGTAGACGACGCAAACAGAATTGCGCGGAGAGTGATTCGAATTGAATTCCCACGGGAACGCCGTTTTTGTAAGCCCAAGGCTGGGTACTACGACCCCTAACAGCGTATTGTAGGTGTAGTATCCCGTCACGGTGATCATCGTGTTGCCCTTGGCGACCATGTCGGGCACCGGGAGAACATACGGCGAGCATTTGGGCACGGTCTGTGCCCCCATCAACTGCTTGCTCCACTCGACGTACGCCGACCCCTTGGGGACTTTTGTCGCCAGATCACTGGCGCGCCGAACGCTTCTGACGAGAAACTGCAGATTGTCGACGTTTTCGAACGGTCTCCAGGCTGTTCGAATGCCATCTTCGATGCCATTGAACCCGGCGTCGTTGATTTGCTCTTCACGCGCCACGAGGTCACTCAGCATCGCCGTGACCTGATTGACCCGGCGGGCGTACATCGTCATCCGTGCATATTCCGCCACTCTGAGAAACAGAGCGAAAAGAATAGGTAGAATAAGTGCGAACTCGATCGCTGCAACGCCCGATACGTCCCGGACGTAGTGATTCCAGAGTCTGATCCGATTGCGAAGTGTCGTCATGACGCCGTTTACCTTTGACTGTCCGAATTCGCTTACTGATATTCTTCGGTTACGAATGCGACCGTGGACGAGTACATGTGGGCGCCGGATCCATTTCCGCTCATGTTCCCGAGCTTCAAGAATGGAAGTTGTCCAGCGATTTCCCACCGATAACACGCTGTCATAAAGACCCGGCGGGTCTGGGCGCCAGATAACGATACCAGCGAATCTGTGCCGGTTCCCGAGCTAGCGGTTTGGTTCCCCCCAGTCAGACAACTTTGTGGTCCGATGTCGGCCCACGTGTTCGCGCTTTGCATCAAAATCGTGAGTTTCGAGCAATCCAAAAGGGTGCTCGTCGGTGTCCCGTAAGAGCCGTTCCCATTGATCGAATTGCAGACGAGATTGCGGAACTCTGCGATCGTCACGCCGGCTTTCTGGGCCTCGCCCGTGCGAATGCGGCGCGCGGCATCTTCAACACCACGGTCGAGCAGGTGCTGATTGAAATAAAACCAGCCGAGGTTCATCGTACCGAAAATGAACATGAAGAAGGGAATTGCGATCAAGCCGAACTCTACAGCCGTCGCGCCGGAGTTGTCGCGCCGGAACCGGGCAATGCCTTGCATTCCGTGACGCTTCTTGGTCTTCATGGCAGAAATAGCCCCTCATTCCAGTTCAATACGATCGGTAGGATACTGGCATGAGGGGGCTTAATCTATACACGGCAGCTAAATGATTTCTATTAGGGTTTAAACCCGGTAAACGGTCCTACTGGGCAGCCTCTTTCTCGCCAGACCCTTCCGAGAACTTAGTCTTGTCTTTGTTTTGCTTAGAGACCTGGTCGAAGAACTTGGACTCGTCACCGATTGCGAGCATTGGAGCACAGTTTGGCGTGCAACTGTAGCTGTTGATCTGGGCATCGCGATGCAGCTGCACAACGTTGTGACGCTCGCGTTCGACCTGAACGCGCTGGTCTTGGATGATATTGCGATCGGCATCGAGGGCGATCACGTTCGTGACGCCGAATGTTTTTCCCGTGACGACGAGCAAGTTGCCGCCCTGCACCGTGACGTCGACGATGCTGGGGTTGCCAATAATGACCTCGGCGACTGGCTTTGGCAGTCTCAGCAACTGTGACTGGTCGTATTTGACCACGAGGTCTTGTGCTGAAGCCGAGCCTTGAACGAGGCCAAATGCGATCATGATCGCGAGCGAAAGTCCGGGCCGCATGACAGTTCTCCTGGCTGAATCTTCAACACCTTGGCGGTATCCGAGTTAAAAAATAGAAAATGACTGATCTAATTCAGATGAAATTGCATCTTCGCGCACCGTGGTAAACCATATGACAATAGCTCAAGTCATTGATTTAAATGCGTATTTTTTGCGTTCACGAGGGTCTGTGGGTGATGGCCGTCGATGTCTGAGGTGCGGATTTACCCCGGCTTAAGACATGGCGGGTACCTTCATCGTCAGTTCAACGGGATGGCTGATGGCCCTCGGTGAACCTTTGGGAAGTATCAGTAGCTCAGTATGGGAGAATACCTGTGAACGCACTCAACCGCTTTATGAGCGACGAGTCGGGCGCCACCGCAATCGAGTACGGCCTGCTCGCCGCTCTGATCGCTGTCGCCATCATCGCCGGCGCTACCTTGATCGGTAGCGAACTCGACCGGATCTTCAACGGCATCGCTGGCGTCCTCGCTGGCGTTACGCAGAACATCTAATTTCTGGCCGTACATCACCGTTGTTCGAGGGCACGGGGAAACTCGTGCTCTCTCTCGTATGTCTCACGAATGCTTGATGTTGGGCCCTTGGGGGGTAACAGATGCTCGAGATGTCGCTTCTGATGATATTTCCGCTGGCGATGGTTCTCGCCGCAGCGTGCGACGTTCTAACGATGAAGATACCGAACAAAATTTCGATTGCCCTCTTCGGCGCGTTTCTTGTTTCTGCGCCATTGGCTGGTTTGCCGTTGCAGGCGATCGGCAATCACCTTCTGACTGGTTTTGTCGTGCTGGTCATCGGATTTGCGATGTTCACGCGTGGCTGGCTGGGTGGTGGAGATGCCAAGTTGCTCGCAGCTTCGGCGCTGTGGATGGGCTCACAGCAACTCTTTCCGTTCTTACTCGCCGTTACTGTGTGCGGTGGCGGTCTTTGCCTTGCCGTTCTGCTGTACCGGCTCATTCCATCGCGTTTGGTCACCGCTCCGGGCTGGTTAGTGCGCCTCCACAGTAAAGAAATTGGCGTCCCCTATGGTCTGGCGATCGGGCTCGGTGCCTTGCTGCTGTATCCCAAGACGCCCCACTTTGCCGCGTTTGCCGTCTGATTTAGCAGTCGGCAGATATGAGCATATCCAGGAGCGCCGCCATCGAGCGGCGCTTTTTCTTTGTCTGAACGGGCCATTTTTTGGCTGAGCCCGTTCCGATGTGGAGCTTCGATTAACGGGCCATTGAGATTTGTCCGTCATAGTATACCGAGAGAAGAACTGCTTTCATTGATAGGGGTCGTTTGGCCATGAAAAGCCGCCAGCTCAGAATTGGTCTCATGTTCATCGCGATGTTCGCGTTCTTGATGATTGTGCTTATGAAGTTCATCGGCGGCGGTACGAAGCAGGCCGAAAAGATCATTGAGCCAAACAAGGTCGATACAGTCGAAGTTCTCGTTGCTGGAACGGACATCGGAATGGGTCAAATTGCGACGCGGGCCAATTTCCGCTGGCAATCGTGGCCTGCCGAAGCCGTTTCGGGAAGCTTCATAACACGCAGCAGCGGTGGCGAGAGCGACGTCGAGAACTCGATTGTTCGGTCGCCCCTTCTCGTCGGCGACCCGATCACGAAGGGTAAGCTCGTCAAGGCCGGGCAGGGCGGCATCCTCGCCGCGATCCTGCCGAAGGGCATGCGGGCCGTTTCGACCCGAATCAAGGAAGAGACGGCCGCTGGCCAGATGATCCTTCCAAATGATCTTGTCGACGTGATCCTCGTGCGGCAATTGCAGCAGAAGGGCGGAGGCGGCAACACCTTTGTCGCGGACACGCTCTATCGGAACGTTCGGGTCCTTGCGATCGGGCAACAAATCGACGTCAAGGACGGTAAGAAATCCGATGTCGGGGCGAAGACGGCAACTCTCGAGCTTACGCCGGCCCAGTCCGAGCAGCTCGCCCTGGCTAATTCTTTGGGTGAAATCAGCCTGACCCTTCGCCCGATGGTCGACCTTCTGTCTGACAGTTCTGAAGGTGCCGCCACGTTGAATAAGGATCGGAAGAACTCGATCCGAGTGATGAAGTACGGGCAGGCCTCACGTGCGTATGGCGTCAATTAAAATAGACCTCCTCTCGAGTATTCGTCGAAAAGGGTAACGACCATGCGAATTACGCCGCTACGGGCGCTCGCAGCAACTCTACTTGCGCTATTCGGCGCGGTTGCTGCCCACGCCAAAGAGCCGAAAGTCTAATCGAAAGCCGAAGTCAATAATTCGGTTATCGTCATCCCCGCGAATTCGCGGTTTCCTTTGACAAAGCGGATCAGCGTCGGCGCCGGTAAGTCGGTGATGGTGCAGTTCCCGACACCGCTGAAAGACGTCCTTGTGGCCGATCCCGCCCGGATGGATGCGGTGGTCCAATCGACGAACCAAGTGTTCTTGATCTCCAAGTCACCCGGCACCACGAATGCGTTCTTCTTCGACAACACCGGACAACAGGTGTTGACGCTCGAAGTCGCGATCGGCGCCGATGTCGGCGCGCTGGAAACGCTGCTTCGCAGGTTCTTGCCTGGCTCGAACGTCGTCGTCGAGACGGCCGGTAAGGCACTTGTGCTGACCGGTTCGGTGCGAACGCCAATCGACAGCTCGCGCGCTGCTGACATCGCGAAAGAGTTTGCCAAGAGCGTTTCGGGTACGTTTGCCGATCAGGGTCAAGTATCGACGGCGCCCGGGGCGAATGGAGCGACGAGCGGCGCTGCGTCCAGCACAGGATCGGCCACGAACGGTGCTGGCACTGTCGAAAAGGCCGTGATCAACCTGCTGCAGGTCGAAGGCGAAGAACAGGTTCAGCTTCGCGTTCACGTCGCTGAAGTTTCGCGCACGCTGTTGAAGCAGTTCGGCATCAACGTCGGTGCTCAAATCAACGCAGGCGGTATCGCCACGTCGCTGCTCAGTGCGAATGCTCTGCCCCTCTCGGCTGCTGCGGGTCTGGGAACGCTTCCCGTCCCTGCCGTCGGAACCGAGGGCTTGGAGGCGGGTGCAGCGGTCACGTGCGCCACCGCTGGCGTGTTGTGTAACTACAATGGCGGCCCCGCTGGCAGCTCTGCCTTTGGAAACTCTGGAACGTCTGGCAGCTTCGAACTCGGCGGCGGTAACCGGATCTCGCAGGCGATGCGCGCTCTCGAGCGGGATGGTCTGATCCGCACGCTGGCCGAGCCGAACCTCACGGCAATCTCCGGTGAATCAGCGAAGTTCCTGGCTGGTGGTGAATTTCCAGTCCCGGTCGTCGACACGCAAGGCAGCGTTTCGGTCACGTTCAAGGAATTCGGTGTCGGCGTCGCCTTCACGCCGATCGTAATGTCGGAAGGACGCATCAGCCTCAAGATCGAAACCGAGGTTAGCGAACTGACGACCGAGGGTGCTGTGTCGATCAGCGGCTTTACGATCCCTGCGCTCAAGAAGCGGCAGGCTAAGTCGACGGTCGAGCTGCCCTCGGGTGGGTCGCTCGCAATGGCTGGCCTGATCTCGGACAAGGTTCGCCAGAATATCGACGGGTTCCCCGGACTGAAGGACTTGCCCGTTTTAGGCACGCTGTTCCGCTCTCGCGACTTCATCAAGGAAGAGACCGAACTCGTGATCGTCGTTACGCCTTACGTTGTTCGCCCAACCGCGCGTCAAAACCTCTCGCTCCCAACCGACGGCCTCGCCGAGGCCAGCGATCTGCGGGCAAACCTGCTCGGACACTTCAACAGGGTTTACGGCAAGGGTGGCAACCACCCGGTCGGCGATCTCAAAGGCGACTACGGGTTCATTGTCGAATAACGACAGCGCGACAGGATGACAGTCATGACGGAACTTTTGAATGTTAAGGCAGCACGGAGGCTCAGACCTCTCGCAGCCGCCCTGCTGTCGGTCTCGCTGATCGGCTGCACTCACGAGCACTTTGCTAAAGTCGATCCGAACTTCGACCTGATCAACCCGGCCGAGCGGCACCCGATCCTTGTGTCACAGAAGCCTTCGACCCTGTCGGTCGGCGTTGCCAAGGGCTCGAGCGGGTTGTCGCCTAAGGCTCGTGCTGACCTGCTTGGCTTTGCTCAACGTTTTCGAGCCGGAGACGCCGGCGACAGCAAGCTCGTTGTCGCGGCGCCAAGTGGCTCGGGTAACGAAATCGCAGCGATGCATGCGGTACAGGAAATTAGGTCGCTGCTAGTCGACAATGGTTTTGCCGAGAGTTCGGTAACCGTTGAAGCCTATAATGCCGATAGCGAGGCTCAGCCGCCAGTGCGTGTGTCGTACATGCGATACGTGGCGGAAGGTCCAGAATGCGGCCACTGGCCGACGAATTTGGCTTGGGAGCCAAACAACCTCCCAATGCCGAACCTGGGATGCGCGAATCAGCGCAACTTGGCCGCCATGGTCCAGAATCCTGGCGACTTGCTTGGTCCACGAGCCATGACTGGCCGTTCTAACGAGCGCCGCGATGTGGTGTGGGACAAGTACCAGAAGGGCCAGCGTACCGCATCGGAAAAGAATGAAGACAGCCGCGTCTCGACACAAGGCGGCGGCAGCTGAGAAAGTTGACGAGATATGAACAAGGTCCTAGCTGCAGTTGATCCGGCCGACCAGGCCGGTGGAGAGGTTGACCTCTCGATCGGCGAACGTGCGCGGCCAGTTCCGCGGATCTCGATCCAGGCGTTCTGCGAAGACGAGCGGGTCGCCAGTGTGATTCAGGGTGCGGCGGAGGATCGCCGTCTCAGTAAAGCACACGTCAGTATTCATATGGGCGGCGCGACAGCGGCCGTGGCCCATTATCAAGAGAGCCCGACGCCAAATCTCATCGTCATCGAGAGTTCGTTGCCGGCGCGTGAGATGATCGCGGAACTCGACGCGTTGGCGGAGTGCTGCGATGCCGGCACAAAAGTCATGGTCGTTGGCCACCGCAATGATGTTCTTTTGTATCGCGAACTCTTGAAGCGCGGTGTCAGTGAATACATTGTCATGCCAGTGAGTACGCTTCAGTTGATCGAGGCCGTCTCGAATCTCTACAACAATCCCGATAGCGACCCGGTCGGTCAGGTTATTTCATTCATCGGCGCGAAGGGTGGCGTAGGGTCGTCGACGATCTGTCACAATGTCAGCTGGGTTCTGGCCGAACAATTGCGAGCCAATTGCGTCATTGCCGACCTCGATCTCGCGTTTGGAACTACGGGACTCGATTTCGATCAAGATCCGGTACAAGGAATAGCAGATGCTCTGGGTTCTCCCGAGCGGCTCGACGAGATGCTGCTCGATCGTCTATTGACGAAATGCTCCGACCAATTGTCGATTTTTGCTGCACCGGTCGTGCTGGATCGCGAATACGACCTTTCTGCTGATGCGTGCGACATGGTCCTCGACGTCGTTCGCCAAAGTGTACCGTTCGTTACGGTGGATCTGCCGCACACATGGACGGGCTGGTGCAAGCGGATACTCATGCAATCCGACCAGGTCGTCATCACGGCCGAGCCGGATCTTGCGAACCTCCGCAATGCGAAAAATATCATCGAGTTGCTCAAACAGTCGCGGAAGAACGATGCCGAGCCGCGCCTGATCATCAATCGGGCCAACATGCCAAAGCGTCCTGAGATTTCCATTAAGGAATTCGAACAGAATGTCGGCATGAAAGCGATCAGCGTCATCGATTTCGACGTCGAGAACTTCGGTCAAGCCTCGATCAACGGTCGCATGCTTGAAGAAATCAATCCAAAAGCAGGTTCGGCTCAAAATTTCCGGTCGATCGCACATATCGTGGCGAACCGGCGAGAGGCGAAGCAGGAGAAGAAGGCCAGCGGAACGTCAGCCCTTGCTCCACTCTTCGAGAAATTGAAGTTCAAGCGGAGCTGAGGTTGAATCCGATCGGATGCAAAAACGTCCTGGCGTTCGTCAGATCGATAAGCCTACTTAGGCATCGAAACCAATACATCAGTCGATCGGTAAATCGCACTGCGATCATCCGGTCGAATGACGTTTTTGAGCCTGCTCGCAGCGTTTCTCGTCTCTTCTGCGGGTGCTAGAACCGACTTCCGGCCTTTCACTTCATCGCTTTTGCATTCGAGCTACAACACGCGCCGACCGACATTTGCCGGCTGTCTATCCGCCGTGACGGTTCGTGCAATTTTTGTGGTGAACAAATTCGTCCTGCCGTCGCAGTTGGTCGATCAATTTCCGAAATATTTAGAAAGGCAGGACATTCTGCCTTGTGCTGGCTCGGCAGCCAGACGTTAAGCATGGAGATCACTCAATGTTCGGTCGGCGTACTGGCGAACCAACTGCTCCGAAGCTTGCAGGGCCAGCACCGGCGGCTAATACGGCGGCTGCCGTGCGGCCTGCTGCGCAGAGGGCTCCCGCCGCGGCAGCGCCACCGCCACCGCCAGCGCGCGTCGAAATGCCTGAACCGAAACGTCGGCATTCCGAAGAATATTACGACATTAAATCGACGGTATTCAACGCGCTGATCGATGCGATCGATCTCACGCAGCTGACAAAGCTCGATCAGGCGGCCGCGCGGGAAGAAATCCGCGACATCGTCAGCGAAATTATTCAGATCAAAAACGTCGTGATGTCGATCGCCGAGCAGGAAGAGCTGCTCGAAGATATCTGCAACGACGTTCTCGGCTACGGGCCATTAGAGCCGCTGCTGGCACGCGACGACATCGCCGACATCATGGTCAATGGGGCGAGCACCACCTATATCGAGGTCAACGGTAAGGTTCAAATGACCGGCGTGCGGTTCGCTGACAACCAGCAGCTGCTCAACATCTGTCAGCGTATCGTCAGTCAGGTTGGCCGACGCGTCGACGAATCAAGCCCGATCTGCGACGCGCGCTTGCCGGACGGCTCGCGCGTCAACGTCATTGCACCACCGCTCGCCATCGACGGACCGGCATTGACTATTCGTAAGTTCAAGAAGGACCGACTGAGGCTCGAGCAACTTGCAAAGTTCGGGTCGATCAGCCAGCAGACCAAGACGATCCTGGAAATCATCGGACGCGTCCGCTGCAATATTCTGATCTCTGGCGGTACGGGTTCGGGTAAGACGACGCTGCTCAATTGTATGACGGCATCGATCGACCACGACGAACGCATCATCACGTGCGAGGACTCGGCCGAGCTTCAGCTGCAGCAACCGCATGTCGTGCGTCTCGAAACGCGCCCGCCCAACCTCGAGGGCGAGGGCGAAGTGAAGATGCGCGACCTCATCAAGAACTGCCTGCGTATGCGCCCGGAACGCATTATCGTCGGCGAGGTCCGCGGACCCGAGGCCTTCGATTTGCTGCAGGCAATGAACACGGGCCACGACGGCTCGATGGGCACACTCCATGCGAACTCACCACGCGAGGCCATCAGCCGTCTTGAAAGCATGATCATGATGGGCGGCTTCGCATTGCCACCTAAGACAATCCGCGAAATGATTTCGGGATCTGTCGACATCATCATTCAGGCCTCACGCTTGCGTGACGGCTCGCGCAAGGTCACGCACGTGACCGAAGTTGTGGGCATGGAAGGCGACGTGATCACGCTGCAGAACATCATCGTGTTCGACATCATGGGTGAAGATGCCAACGGCAAATTGATCGGTCGGCATCGGTCCACTGGCATCGCTCGGCCGCGTTTCTGGGATCGTGCCGAATACTACAAGGAAGACGCCCGATTGGCTGAAGCCCTTTCGTCTGCCGAAGCCCGCGACGCTAACGGCAATACGATCGGAGAGCAGAATGCTTGATGTTCTGTTGGTTGCATCTCTGTCGCTTGTGATCTGCGGCGGCCTTTACATGCTCATGTCTCCGAGCCTCGAAAGAGAGGACGTGAGCGATCGTATTCAGACGGCAACGACGTCGCGGTCAAAAAAAGTCGCTGCGCGCAGTGCTGCTGACGTCACGAATTCGCGCAAGCGCGCGGTATCCGAGACGCTAAAAGACTTGGACGCCCGCAAAAAGAAAACCGAAAAAAAGACCCTTCGGGCACGACTGGAACAGGCCGGCCTCGACGCACAGCCTGTTCATTTCTGGATATTCAGCGCCGTGTGCGCTGTTGTTTGCGCATTCGCTGTCTACATCTCTCTGCCGATTTCGGTGGCTACTTTGGCGCTGCCGCTTTCGATTGTCGCGGGATTTGCTGGTGGGCTCGGGTTACCCAACTGGGGCCTGAACTACATGATCAAAAAGCGGCAGAAGAAATTTCTGGCAAACCTCGCTAACGCGCTCGACGTTGTCGTCCGCGGTATCAAGACAGGACTGCCGCTGAATGAATGTCTCGGTATCATCGCGCGCGAGAGCCCAGAGCCGATCGCTAGTGAGATTCGCGAAGTCGTCGATCAGCAACGAGTCGGTGTAACGCTCGGCGATGCACTCGATCGGCTGGTCGTTCGGATGCCACTTCCTGAAGTCAAGTTTTTGTCGATTGTGATTTCGATCCAACAGGCTTCTGGCGGCAACCTCTCCGAAGCTCTTGGCAACCTGTCTCAAGTGCTGCGAGATCGAAACTCGCTCAAGCTCAAGGTCAAAGCGCTGTCGGCAGAGGCACTCGCGTCTGCCGCAGTGCTTGGTTGTCTGCCACCAGGTGTTGTCCTCATGGTCCACATTTCGACGCCGAACTATCTACGGCCGTTGTGGGACACGACCACGGGCAATTTCTTGGTCGGTATCGGCATCGTCATGATGGCGATGGGAATTTTCGTGATGAACAAGATGATCAACTTCAAGTACTGACCGGGTTGGATGGACCATGCAGGATTTTATCACAACGGTCATGGCGCCAGAGTTCCTGGCGACTCTATTCGCTGCCATTTGTGCGCTCGCGACAATTCTGACCTTCGGCCTGCCGTTTCTCGAACAGGACCGTGTCAACCAGCGCATGCGCGTCATGGCGGTGGAGCGTGATAAATTGCGCGCTGAACGCCTGAAGGATATGGCGGTTCAGGAGCGAAGTACTGGTGGTAAGCTGCGTCAGGCGCCGAAAGGGTTCATCCTGCGGATCGTCGATCAGCTCAACTTGCGGGAAAAATTCGACAACGAGACACTGCGCGGCCGATTGAAGTCGGCTGGCTTCCGTTCGGAAGCTCATTTGGCGACGTACATGGCGTACCGGGTCATTTGCCCGCCCGCTTTGTTCGTCATTTCGATGATCTACATGATGTTCATCGCGCGTCTCGATATGTCGCTGATGTTGATGTTGCTGATCGCTACGGCGTTGGCCTACTTCGGGTTCTATTTCCCCAACATCTTCATCGAAAACAAGATCGGTAAGCGCAAGGTTGCCATCGAACAGGCGTTTCCCGACGCACTCGATATGCTGCTGATTTGCGTGCAGGCCGGTATGTCGGTCGAAGCTGCCTTCGCGAAGGTTGCGCGCGAAGTGACGGTCCAGTCGATCGAGCTTGCCGAGGAACTTTCGCTGACGACGGCGGAGCTATCTTACCTGCCGGATCGCCGCATGGCCTATGAGAATTTGTCCAAGCGTACCGGTCTGGAGGGCGTCAAGTCGGTCTGTACCGCGCTCATTCAGGCGGAGCGATACGGGACACCGGTCGGCCAAGCATTACGTGTCATGGCCAAGGAAAACCGCGAATTGCGTTTGTCCAAAGCCGAACAGAAAGCTGCGGCCTTGCCACCGAAGTTGACGGTCCCGATGATCGCCTTCTTTATCCCAGTGTTGTTTCTCGCGATCCTTGGGCCGGCCGTGATCACGGTCATGAAGTTGCAATAGCCGTCAGCAATCGGCGGAGAACGCAAAACGGTCGTCAGCTTTTTCGGTTGAAGAAGGCTTTGAAGGCCGACTGCGCCTCGTTCGACGACAGCCGTTCGGCAAAGATTTCAGCTTCCGTTTCGATGGCTGCCGACAGAGCGGCCGTATCGCCGCGCAGCAGACGGCGGGAGGCAAGCATGGCCTGTCTCGGCTTGGCGGCAAGCCGGCGAGCAGCGTCGAGCGCGGTCGCTTCCAAAGCCTCGCTTTCGACGATGGCATTGATCAGCCCGGCATTTCTGGCGCGTTCGGCTGAAAACGCCTCGCCCAAGACCAGCAGTTCGAACGATCGCTGGTGGCCCATGATGCGGGGGCCGATCAGGCTGGAGCCGGCTTCGGGAACGAGCCCGAGGTCGAGAAACGGCGTCTGAAAGCGCGCTGTCGGGGTCGCGTAGACCAGATCGCAGTGCATCAACAGCGTTGTGCCGATGCCGATCGCGAGCCCGTCGACGGCTGCAATCATCGGCTTTTCGACTTTTGGAAGAAGGCGGAGAAAGTCGAGAACCGGCCCCTCAAGTGCCGACGATCCAGACGTCGATCGCGACATGAAGTCGGCGAGGTCGTTGCCGGCGGTAAAAACCCCCGGCTGCCCGAGAAACAGGTGAACACCGACCTGATCATCGCCGTCCGCGCTGATGATCGCGGCAACCAGGGCTGCATACATTTCGCCGGTCAGTGCGTTTTTCTTCGATGGTCGCGCAAACCGAATTGTCTGAACGCCGCCGGTCGTAGCGATTGCGATATCTGGCGTCATGATACGCCTCCTCGTGGGGATGGTCCGGTTGCCGACGGCGTTTGCTGCATGAGTATGACCGCAAACGTCACGATGGCGAAGCCGACAATCTGGACGACGCTCAGCGTCTCTCCAAAGATCGCGAAAGCCATAAGCGAGGTGACGGATGGGACGAGGTAGAACAGAGCCGATGTGCGCGAAACGGCGTTCTCCCGGATCAGCAGCATCAGCAACGAAATCGCTCCAAGCGACAGCACGCAGACCAGCCACAATAGTGCGAAGATGAAACTGGGTGTCCAGTTCACCTGCTGCGTTTCTGCCAGAAACGAAATGGGCGCTGAAATGGCCAACGCACCGATAAACTGCCAGACGGCGCCTGGCAGGAGCGGTATCCCGGTTGCGAAACGCTTTTGGTAGATCGTGCCTGCCGTTATCGCGAGCAGGGCGACGACGATCGATGTTACACCGGGTGCGCTAAGCGATCCAAGCCCAGAGCTGCCGAATTTGGGCACGATGACCAGCAACGTTCCGGCTAGGCCGAGGGCTAAACCGGTCAAGTGGCGTCTGGTGATGACATCACTGAGCATGAGACCGGCGAAGACGGCCGTCAAAACGGGTTGCAACGAGCAGATCAGCGCGGTGACGTTGGCGTCCATGCCGTTATACGCGCCCCAACTGACGCCACCGAGATACGATGCGTGGAGGAGCGCGCCAGCGACAATGGCGTGAAGGCGCTGGTTTGCGCTCAGCGACGCTGGTGCGATCAGCATGCCAACCGGGATCAAAATCGCCAAGACCATGACGAACCGGATCGACAGCAGCGTAAACGGCTCGGCTCCTGCAACGGCGAGTTTCGTGCCGATGAACCCCGACGACCATAAGAACACAAATAGGGCAGGCGCAATTCGCAGCAACATGACGGGCTTTCGACGGCAAGCCCGCTGTGATGACGCGGTCTCGCTATTTTCTTTGGGTTGGGACCTAACGGGTTTCGATCTGCACATCAATGCAAGTAAATCGAAACCATTCTGATGCTTTAGTACTCGCTGCTTAGGGTGCTGTAAGCGGCGAGTGCGTCCAAAATGACCATCACACGTGCCGGCGTTGATATCGGGCCTCAGGCCAACCGCATCGGCTTGGCCGGTTCTCGCATGCGCGGTGGCAAGGCCGCGTTTCCGACGCGTTGTCTGATGGGGGCTGCAATCACGGCGGCAGTATTCTGGCTTTCGGCAACGATCTATCTCGTCGTTACGCCCAAAGTTTTTGTCAGCCGCTTCACGCTGATCGTACCTGGAGCCGGCGCCAGCACTACGATGCAGCTCGATAGTATCGGGCAGTCCACATCGAGCGTGAATTCGCCTTACAACTCGGTCTCGCTCAATCCGAAGGTCGTCTACAAAGAGATCGCCAACAGCGATCTGGTTCGCTCGCGCGCATCGCAGAGCTTGGGGCTCGACTTTGCCGATATCGGCCGCCCCCGCGTCAAGCTGATCGACGAAACGTCGCTGATGATGTTCGAGATGTCGGGTGCCACGCCTGAGGATGCCAAGCAGAAGTCACAGGCGCTGCTCAAGGCGTTCGACGAACAACTCGATATTTTGCGTAAGGACGAACTCGCCAAACGCTCGGAAGCGGTGACGAAGAACCTGTATGGCTACAAAGCGGCTGTTGATTCCGCTCGTCAACGCATCACGGAGATACAGGTCGAAAGCGGCCTCGTCTCGATCATCCAGTTCAACGAGATTGTTGCCAGCCTTGCCGCCGCACGTCGCAAGCTCGCGGACCTCAACGGTGACCTTGACCGTCTGCGTCAGGAGCAGGCGCGGCTCGCATCCCGTCTCGGCTTTCAGCCGGGCGAAGCAAGCATCGCGTTGTGGATCGCAAGTGACCCGAGCCTCGTCAAGGTGGTCGCCGAGTACGCTGACGCCAGTGGCCTTTTTGCTTCCGAGTCCCGCAGGCTTGGGCCTCAGAATCCGACGCTGATGGCTATCGCCAACCGGCGTGATGCGGCACTTGGAAAGATAAAACTCGCCGTCAATAGAGCGTCGACCAGCGACGCCGATCCTTGGACGCAAGTTCTGGTCGCAAACGTGTCGCAACAGGCCGAGCTTTTGCAGTTGCTGGTGCGGACGGAAGCGCAGCTTTCTGGAAAAGCCGAGGAATTAAAGACAATCACTGCAGAGAAAGAGCGTCTCGAAGTCGAGACCGCCCGTCTCAGCACGGCTGCCGCCCGGCTCGAAGATTTGCGCAAAGAGCAGATCCTTGCCGAAGCGGTCTATTCATCTGCGATCGCGCGGGTCGATACGTCGAAGTCTGACATCTACGGCGCCTATCCGATCGTTCAAGTCGTCGCCGCGCCGACGCTCCCTGAAGGCCACGAGCAGCCTCGCCGCCTTTACGCGTTTGCTGGTGGCATGGCTGGAACGTTGTTCTCCGCCATGGCCTGGGGGCTCATATGGCTGCATCATTACCAAAGCCGGAAACGGTCGAGGAGACGATCGTCCTCTGGCTGATCCTCTCGGCATGGGGATTGTGGGCGATCGGTGCGCTCTATCACGTTTATTCAATCGCGCCTTGGGTACTCGCCGGGTTGGCGTTTGCACGGCGGTTCGGCTTCACCGACGCGAACCCGAATAGCTTGCCCCCACTGCCCTGGACGGTGTGGCTATGGTTGTCCGGCATGTTTACGATGGCCGTCGCGCTTGTCATCGGGCACTTGAATTTCGAGTTCGGCGTCGTCGACATCGCGAAGTCGATGTTTGGCTGGGCCAAGGGTTGGGCGCTGATGGCGATTTTGCCGTTTGCTGGCGCGACGCTGCGCATCCGGCCTCAGCTGTTGTTTCGGGCAGCGAACCTGCTCGCCGCACAGACGCTGATAATCACCCCGGTGCTCATGGCTGGCGCTGCGCTTGGTCTACCGCCTGTGCTCTATGTTTCGCCTTTCTTTTACATTGGCGGTGCGTCACAGGCGTTCTTCGAGGTTGGAACGCACTGGGTCGATCCCGGCGCGACCGACGTGCGCTTTCGCTTCTTTGCGCCGTGGGGACCTGCGGCTGCATTCACGGCTCAGGTGCTTCTCGTGCTTGGGCTATCGGACCGAGACTGGCGTTGGCGGATTGTGGCGGTCGTCTGTGCATGTGTGATGTGCAGGCTCGCCAAATCGCGGCTGTCGCTTGTCGCCATTCCGGTTTTGCTGGTGGCATTACCGATGATGTCCAATCTTTACCGGCCCGCCGTGATCGCGATGAGCGGGGTCGTTACGGCGACGGCGGCTTTCGCCTTTCCGATGACAAAAGCTTTGGTCGAGGAGGCAAACGACCGATTTCGAAGCGCGCGCAAGGATTCGAGCCGCGTGCGGCGCATGCTCCAGGATATTGCGATCCACCGCTGGTGGACCGAGGCACCCTTGTTCGGCCACGGGCAAGTCGAGCGCGGCCCGCATCTGGTCGAGTTCATGCCGATTGGTTCGCACCACACTTGGAACGGTTTGTTGTTCGTCAAAGGCGTGACCGGCTGGATCAGTTTTGCGGTGCCAATGGCCGTGTCGTTCGCGGTTTTGCTCGTCAGGGCGCAGCGTGATCGGGTCGCGTTGGCCGCAGTTGGATTTCTGACTGTCGTTTTCTTGAACTCGATGGGCGAGAATATCGAGATTTTGGCTTATCTCGCTTGGCCGGGTTTCCTGCTTCTTGGGATGGCGCTGAAACGTCGCCGCGTCGGAGTGTTCGCTGAATTGCTTGGATGCCGACGATGACACCTGTAATCGGAGCATTGCCGTCGCATTTACGGCTTTGAAGTTTTAAGCTGATAAGTCACCCGGTGAGTGCTTTTGGAGGGATCATGCCAGCTCATATGATGGCGGTTATGGCTTCGAGCGATTGGTCGGTGATCGCGCCGCGGTTCGTCGGTGAGATCGCGCTGATGACCGTCGCGGCCGTGCTGCTCGGCTATGCCGTCTACCGGGCGTTGCCGCCGTCGGCGAACCCGAAGCTGTTCGGTACGGTGGTACCGTTCTTCGCGCTTGGCCTGCTGTCGTACACCGGCAGCTATTCCGCTGCGACCGCACTCGTGCTTTTTCTCATATTGGCCGTTATCGCGATCGGGCTCGGCATATCTTGACGCGAAGACGGCCTACTTGAGCCGTAAGGCGAGGCCCGAAACGAGGAGATGGGCTTCGGTCGAGGCGGCCGCGACCGCTTGGTTTACCCGGCCGAGACAATCGCGATAGGCGCGCGCCAAGGCGTTGTCCGGGACGATGCCAAGGCCGACTTCGTTGGTGACCGTGATGATCAGCGGGGCGATTTTGCTGGGAACGAGGCATGCCGATCGCGCTACGATCTCGGCCTCGGTGATGCCATCGAGCATCAGGTTTGAAACCCACAGGCTCAGGCAGTCGACGATCACGACGGGCGTCGTTGCCATTGAAAGTGCCGTGGCCAGATCGCGCGGGGCCTCGATCGTGCGCCATGCCGGGTTACGCTCGCCCCGGTGACGATCGATGCGATCGGTCATCTCGTCGTCGAACGCCTCGGCGGTGGCGATGAAGGTCACGGCGTCGCCAGCGGCGCTCGCGCGGCGCAACGCGAAACTCGATTTGCCGCTGCGAGCGCCTCCGGTCACGAACACAAGCCCGGTTTCAGCCATGGGTCGATGCTGCCTCAAGAGTTCCGGGCGCTGGCCAGACATCGGGATAGAGAAGGCCAGCGAGGATTTCGATCCCGCGAACGGCTTTCGGAGTCAGCTGGCAATAGTACTGCGCGTCGAGTGCATATTGGTTGGTCACCGACGGCAGAGCGTTGGCGGCGAGATCGGGCAGAGCTGCGAGATCGGCCAATGTGGCTTGGAGCGAGTAGCCGCAGAACGAGAACAACAGCACGTCTGGCCGTTCATTTGCGATTTCGGCCCAGGTCGAACGTGGGCTCGGTACGCCAGACGCGGGTCCGATCGCAACGGCGCCTGCTGCTGCGAGCATGTCGGGCACCCAATGGCCGCCGAGGAACGGCGGGTCGAGCCATTCAACGAACGCGACGCGGGGCATCGAGCGTCCGGCGATGGCGGCCCGAACCGCTTCGACTCGCGCCCGAAGTGCGGCGATTTCTGACGACACATCGCGGCCTATGCCGTCGCCGACAATCGCAATGTCCGTGTAGAGGTCTTCGAGCTTGGTACCGTTGAGGAATACGGTCGGCGTCTCGCGTGCGAGGCAGGCGTTGGCACGCGCGACCTCATCGGCGCCGACCGCACAGACGTCGCAGACGCCCTGGGTCAAGATGAGATCGGGGCGGAGACGGTCGAGGAGCGCCTCGTTCACGCGGTAGAGGCTTTCGCCTTTGGCCGACGCGGCCGACACGAACCGGTCGATCTCACCTTGCGACAGACCGTTAGGGACGATGCTCGACGTTAGAACTACAGCGCCGGTGTCGCGATTCTCGCAGCAATGGGAGATGCCGACCGGCTCGACGCCGAGATGGCGCAGGATTTCGGTTGCCGATGGGACGAGCGAGACGACGCGCGGATGATCCGAAGAGTTTTGACTTCTATCCATGCGCTGGCCGCCTCGCTGGTATTTTACGGTGTCAGGTCAGTTTCGCAGTCTGACGCCAGCATAGGCGCCAATGCCCGGGCGCTGGAAGCCGTTAGGGTCTTCATACTCCTTGTCGAGTAGGTTATCGACCCGTCCGATCAGGCTGACATGATCGTTGACTTTGTAGTCGGCCGCGATGTTGACGGTGACGTAGTCAGGTTGGCGGACTGGGCGATTATTGAAGTCGAAGTCCGCCCGATCTCCATCGAATTGCTCACCGACATAGAGCAGGCTCGTCGTGACCAGCAGCGGCGGAAGCGCCTGCCACCCGACAGCGAGCGAGGCCTTGTGTCGCGGCCGACGGATCAGATCGCGCCCCGTGGCGACGTTGGTCGCCTCCGTGTACGTGTAGTCGCCACGCAGGCGGAGGGTGTCAGACAGGTCTGTGGATGCGAAAACCTCGATGCCCGATGTTTGAGCCTCGGCGATGTTCTCGACGCTGCTGAAGTCCGATTTTATCTGAATAAGATCGGTGATCGTGTTGCGGAAGTAGGTCAGGCCGGTGCGGGCGCGGCCCTGAAACAGCGCCTGTTCAAAACCAATGTCCATCCCTCGACTCTCCTCTGGGCGCAGATCGCGATTGCCGAAGAAGAAGAATGCCGGAAAATCTTGAAATCGCTGCGACAGTGATGGCGCTTTGAAGGCCGTTCCAAAGGCGGCGCGGAACGTTGTTCCAGTCGCTTCAATGACGGCCGTTGGCGCTATCCGCCATGTGGTTGCTTCGCCAAACGACTCGTTGTCGTCGTAACGGTAATTGCCTACCAGGAACATATTTCGAACGGGTTCAAATTGAGCCTGGATGTAGGCACCGGAATTGGCTTCCTCGACACCGAACCCCGGCGAAGTTCCAACGGTGGGTTGCGTCAATCGCTCATTCTGCCAATCGGCCCCGGTCGTTACCGTAAGCTGCGGCATGACCTCGATGATGGTGCGAATATCGCCTTTCACCCGCGAGCCGAAGCCAGCGCCGGAGACATCCCCAATTGCGTTGACTGTTTCGCTGTCGACGCCCGTATAGTTGACGCCCGCGATCGTCTTGATGCGGCCGTCCAACAACGTCACGATTGTCTCGGCGCGTGTGTACAGTTGGTCGCTTCGCGTCGTTGACAGTGAGCTGTCTGTTCGAAAAGCGAGCAGTGGAGGCGGGAAGCTATCGGCCTGGAAGCGATACTCAGTGTCGACGTAGCGAGCCGCAACGTTGAAGGCCACGTTGGGAGAGACCTCCAAACCGACCTTGGTTGCAAAGGTCCAGTTCTCGTATTTGTTGTCCAATACCGGAACCGTACCGTCAGCGGGTAGGATACGCCGTGGGGTCGAAGTCACGCCGTCGACGGCCGAATGCGAGGCATTGAACGAATAGCTAAACCCGCCGACGCGACCCCGGGCTCCGACGGCTTCATTGAGGGTCCCGAAGGAGCCGCCCTCGATGACAGCCTCGACCTCGACCGGCCGCGTGGCTTCCCGTGTATAGACGACAATCACGCCACCGAGCGCGTCCGCGCCGTACAAGCCGGACTGGGGACCGCGCAGAACCTCGACGCGACCAATGTCGAAGGTCGTCAACAGGCCGAAGTCGAACGCGCGGTTCGCATCGACCGGGCTCGACACGTCGATGCCGTCGATGAGGACTTTGGTGTGGTTTGAGTTGGTGCCGCGTATGAAAATGGAGGTCGTGCCTCCAGGACCGCCGGTTTGGACGACTTGGAGGCCTGGAATGCTCGACAGCAATTCAGGTGCATTGCGGGCCTGACGGGCGTCGATTTCGTCGCTGTTGATGACGCTGACAGACCCGCCAGCATTTGCGACCGGTTGGGCGATACCCGTTGGCGATACCGTCGTGGTGACCGGAGCCGTGGTCACCGTGGTGCTTTCGGCAGGGATGACGGCTGGCCCGCCAGAAGATGGCGGTCGCGTTTTGTTGACGGCACGCGGTGCGGAGGTTTGCTCGGCGGCCCTTGGCGCAGTGGCTGGCTCTGACTGTTCGACGCGGCGGCGTGCGGGTTGAGCTGATGTGGACGTTGGCGCGGTGACGGTGACGGGTGGTACTTCGGTCGCGCCGTCCTGTGCAGATGGCCGCGAGGCTTGGACCGCATCAGGACTGGTCGCGAGTTGGGCGGCGGCCTGAGTGGCTGCCAATGTTGCGACGAGAGATAGGCCGCTAAAGGCGAACTTCGTATAACTTGAGCGTCTTAACGTCATGTTTTCGGCCCCGATCGCATGGGGCGGAGCCTCGACGGGCTGGGAACGCAAATTGCGCACAGTTAGTCGTTCCGGAAGGACGCCTCCCGGTTACGGCAACAGTACTGTCGCGATGATGCGCGACAGCCGCCCATGCCCGGCGAAGTTATCCGCCGGTTGGTCGATGTGCCGCCGCTACGATATGCGATTTGCGTCAGTCTGGGCGGCTGCCAATGGCAATCGCCAAACCCACGCATCCTGCTCGCTCCGCCGCGCCCCACGCACGGTAGATGGGCTGCTTGCGAAGGCAGGTCTCCTGGCTCGCGGCTCGAACGTTTCCTGCGGCCTTCCCGGACGTGTTGGGGGCAAACCCGTCGCGTCCAGTGGCATGTGCGCAGTCAACTCGCCGCTTACAGTTGCGGGGGCAGCCACGGATTTGACGGATTTCCTCGTCTGCAGAGGTGTTCCCGTCGTACCGCGTTCCCTTTTCACTTCGGTCACCCGGGGGCGATCCGAAGACCTTCACAAGTCACACTGACGCATGGGCACCTGTGGTCTGTCAATGATCTGATTGGGCAACATCTGCGCCAAAGATTTGCGGACGAGGTCGGTGAGGCTGGCGCTTTCTAATTTCTCCAATCGGCAAATTCGCGCTTGAAGGCCGCCGTTGCACTTGCGAAAAGCGGAAAGACGACGCGCGTCGGGCGCGGAACCCAATCGAGAGATGACTTGAGATGCAGAATGAAATTCGAGGCACGACAACTGGCCAGCTCAAGTCTGGTCACTGGATGTGGGTCGCTGTTATCGCCGTCGCCAGCGTCGCGTTAAGCCTGAAATTGCAGTGCGTGCTGCCGTTCGCGGCTCTTGCTGCCATCGGCGTGATGGAGATGCGCCGCAGCGAGGCGCTGACGCTCGTTGGCTTGGCGTGGGCCATCAACCAAGTGCTCGGTTACACGGTGCTTGGGTATCCGCACGATGCAAACAGCTATTCTTGGGGAACGATGATCGGGGTCGGCGCGGTCGCGGCCGTATTCGCTGGCGAGGCAACCCGGAATGCGCTGACGTCGTGGTCCTACCCCATCAAGGCGGCCACTGTGCTTGTGATGGCCTATGCCGTTTACGAGGCTGTCCTATTCGCCGCGCGTATCGTCTTGCCGGCGTCCGATCTCGCCTTCTCGGCTAAGATCGTTGCCGAGTATGGTTTGGTCAACGCCGTGGCGTTCGCCTCGCTGGTCGCGGTTCACTGGATCGTGACACAGGCAGGTCTCGCAGAGCGCCGCACAAAAGCATAAGTGGGACTGCAGATACTCTGCGCTTACCATCGAGATACATAGTGGCCGCTGGATCGCTCCAGCGGCCTTTTTTGTCAGCGCAGCCGGACGCGTTCGACGGCGGCGGCGACCGCCATCGACGCCGCGCTGGCGACGCCGGGCTGGTTCGACCAATCGGCGTAGTTGCGCATCTCTCCGGATGTTTTCAACTTTCTCAGCCGGGCGAAGTCGATCTCGGCCGTTACCCATTGCGGTGCGCTGAGCGGTCCTTCGGCAAGCGTTCCGGTGTCCGACAACAGCGCGTCTGGCGGCACCAGCACGCAGGCCGAGCCTTCGTTGCGGTCGACGGCGGGTGACCATAGGGCATCGCCGACAGTGGGAGAGGTGACGACGGCGATCGTGTTTTCGAGTGCCCTTGCAGCGGCGCCGGCGCGGATGCGGTGGAACCCCGACACGCGTTCGGTGCACGACGGAACCAACAGCAGTTCGGCGCCGGCTTCGGCCAAGGCGCGGACAAGCAACGGGAATTCGCAGTCGTAGCAGATGGCTATGCCGATGGTTCCGATCGCTGTTTCGAAAACGCGCAATGGTCGACTCGGTACGACGCCCCACTCACGCTCGAACGGCGTCATGATGATCTTGTCTTGGACGCCGACGTGGCCATCCGGTGTCACGAGCTGCGCGGCGTTGACATAGCGGCCGTCGGCATTCCGCGCCGGGCCTGAGCCGACGAGAATGTGGACGCCATGCTGACGGGCGAGGTCGACATGAAGCGCAACGCGCCGCTCGGCTTCGTCGGCGACGGCTGACAACGTTTTGGCAAGGTCGGCTGAGATGGACGGGCCGAAAGCTGCGGCCTGTTCGATCGCGGCATACTCGGGAAACACCAGCAGTTGAGCACCTGTTGCGGCGCCATCTGCGACCCACGAGCGGATCTTGTCCTCCCACTCGGAGAGCGTTTCGGGCTCGCCAATCGGGTATTGAGCCGCACTGACCACCAGTTTGCGCGGAGCTGGATTTGCCACCGGCTAAAGCTCCTTGATCCAGAACTGCATGGTCTTTTCCGTTTCGGCGGTCTGGTCGATGTCGGTCCAGGCATACGTGCCTGTGATGCCATCGGCGCGTTTGTAGCCCCGTTTTGTCCAGAAGGCATCGAGTGGCTGATAGTCTGCCGGGCGTAGCGGATGATCGGCGGGCCGCACGACGGATGAGAACGTGGCGTGCGAGAAGCCGCCTAGTTTGCGGGCGTGGGCCTCGCGCAGATCGAAGAACGCGTGGCCAAGGCCACGTCCGCGATAGCCTTTCTGCAGCACGCTCTCGCTGCAATAGAACAGCGACTTCGCGTCGAATCCGTTGGCTTCAAAGGCTGCGGCGAAGCTTGGATCGATCGACAGTAGTGGTCCGCCAGTCGACGCGCCAATAATGCGGCCGTTATCGCTGGCGATGACGCAAACGGCGCCATATGCGGCGGCGAACTTGGTGAGGTAGGCCTGCTCGTACTCAATCGTTCCGTCGTAGAGATACGGGAAGTCGCGGAACACCTCGATCCTGAGGCGCGCCAATTCGGGCAAAGCTGGCGTCAGCGCCACGCCTGAAAGGGCTTCGACGTGCAGCGGGGTCGGCGGCGTGCCGGTTGAGCTTTCAGCATTCGTCATTTCTTTTTCTTTTCGATTTTATTCTTGGCGGTGCAAATCACGATTTTCGGTTCGTGCATCCGCGCTTCAGCCTCATCCATCGCCGCATAGGCGCAGATGATGAGCTTGTCCCCCACGCAGGCTTTGCGGGCGGCAGCACCGTTCAGGCCGATCGCGCCCGAGCCGCGCGTACCGACAATGACATAGGTCGCGAAGCGCTCGCCGTTGTCGATATTGTAGATTTCGACGCGCTCGTTGATCAGCAGGCCGGCGGCTTCGATCAGCGTCTCGTCGATCGATATCGAGCCTTCGTAGTGTAAATCGCACTCCGTCACGACGACGCGATGCAACTTGCACTTCAACAGGGTCAGCAGCATCAGGCGGAGACCTGCATGATCCAGTCGGTGAGGTTGTAGTAGGTCGTCACGCGGGCGATCTTGCCGTCGCGGACGACGAAGAACGTTCCGGCCGGCAGCACATAGGTTTGGCCATTTGCGGCGGGCAAGCCTTCGTCGGTTTTGAGGTAGGCGCCGTTGACGTTGAACTCTGCGGCGGCACGTTCGCCGTCGCGGCTGACCATGACCGCGATGTTGTCCAGGCGCTCCTGGTAATGGTGCGTCATGCGGGCGTTGAAGGCGCGGAACTTCTCTATGCCGTGACGGCGCTCGCCCTGGTTGACATCATGGATCACGTCTGACGTCAGGCAGGCGAGCATTCCGTCGCTGTCGCCGCTGTTGAAGGCGTCGAAATAGCGGCGGATCAGGGCGGCTGTTGTTTGCCGGGCGGTGCTTTCTGCGGCGTCCGTCATGACGTAGACTCCTCGATTGTGGCCTGTGGCCTTTACTCCAGCGGACTTGATTCCTGGCTGTGTGGGTTAGGGCAAAATCCGCGATTGTCCACCGGGTCGCAGCCGCACCGTAAATGTTGTTGTTGAAGCATTTACTTATTTGTGGCAGGCCATCTGGGATCGAGCGCAGGCTCCCGTACCGCGAATGTCGTGGTCGAGGGCGTCAGAGTTCCGCCGCCGCCGGTTTTATGCAGGCTTTGAGTCCGCATTGATACCCGTGCACTTTTTGCGGCTTTCCCTCGAAAAGACAGCGCTCTTTCACCAGACCGCCGCGCCTCCGCGCCCCGCATGGGCTCGCAGGCCACACAACCTGCCGTCAATTGACGACGCCCACGGAGAAAACTTTTTTGGAAACGAACACGTCCGCCGAGCCGGTAACCATCGCCGAGCCGGTAACCTTCGCCGATCTGGGGCTCAGCGCCAAGGTCCTCGAGGCGGTCACGTCCTCGGGGTATACGATCCCGACACCGATACAAGCCAAAGCCATCCCGATCGCTCTCACCGGCCGCGACGTCCTTGGCATCGCGCAGACTGGAACCGGCAAAACCGCCTCGTTCACCCTACCGATGATCTGCCGGCTCGAAACCGGCCGCGCCCGGGCCCGGATGCCCCGCTCGCTAATCCTGGCCCCCACGCGCGAACTTGCCGCCCAGGTGGCCCAGGCGTTCGACAAGTATGGTGTGAACCACAAACTCGACGTTGCGCTGCTGATCGGCGGCGTCTCGATGGACGAACAGACCCGCAAACTCGAGCGCGGCGTGGACGTCCTGATCGCGACACCCGGTCGGCTGCTCGATCATTTCCAACGTGGTCGCATTTTGCTGATGGGCGTCGAGATTCTCGTTATCGACGAAGCCGATCGCATGCTCGACATGGGCTTCATCCCCGACATCGAAAAAATCTGCAAACTGCTGCCGCCGCAACGGCAAACGCTGTTTTTCTCGGCCACGATGCCGCCGGAGATCACGCGCCTCGTGCATACCTTCATGCGCGACCCAGAGCGGATCGAGGCGGCCCCGCCCGCGACGACAGCCAAGACGATCACGCAGCGGTTCGTCTATTCGCCCACTGGCGAAGACTGGGACAAGCGCGAAATCCTCCGAGCCCATCTGCGTACCGACGGCGTTCGCAATGCGATCATCTTCTGTAATCGCAAGGTCGATGTTGCGATCCTGCTGAAATCGCTCGTCAAACACGGCTTCAACGCTGGCGGGCTCCATGGCGACATGGAGCAACGGGATCGCATGGCGACGCTCGACAAGTTCCGGAGCGGGGAGATCGCGTTTCTGGTGGCGTCCGACGTGGCAGCCCGAGGCCTCGACATTCCTGACGTCAGCCATGTGTTCAACTTCGATCTGCCGCGTGACAAGGACGATTACGTCCATCGCATCGGCCGTACTGGCCGCGCGGGCAAGGAAGGCAACGCCACCTCGATCGTGGCGCCGAGCGATCTGAAGCAGTTCCTCGACATTCAGAAAATGACGCTGGTCGAGGCGACTTGGCTCGGCACTGCGCCGACCGAGGAAGACTACGCGGACGCGGGTAAGCGTAAGCGCGGCCGTGGAGGTGCGCCAGCTGCCGGACGTGGTGGTTCATCGGCAGCCAGCCGGGGTGGTTCGCCGTCGGGTCGCGGTGCCCCCTCTGCCGGGCGTGGTGAGCGTTCGGGTGCGTCAGGTGGTGACCGTGAGAAGTCACGCGGACAACCGTCCGCACAAGCCGATCGATCGCCTGCCGGGTCCGCCCGGCCTGAGCGAGCGCCGCGTGTCGAGATTGCGCAACCGGTCGATGATGCCGTTGCGGTGGCCGTTAACTCGGACATGGCAGCCGGGCAGCGTCCCGGTCGTCCGCCGCGCCAGCAAATGGACCGCGATACAGGGGCTGACGAGGGTGCCAGCCGTCCGTCGCGAGGTGGGCGTGGTGATCGCAATCGCCAGGGTCGTTCGGATCGACCGCGATCGGTCGACACCCGATCCGGTGACAACAGATCGGGCCGGAACTTTGATCGGAATGCGGGACGTGACCGTTCGCGGGTTGAGTCGAACCGGGGTGGGGATGGTCCTGCGGCCGGTGCCGAACTTGCTTCGATCGACGGCGCTAGCGCCCCGGTGGTCGAGCGTATGGCTGCTCCAGCCCAGGCGCAGGCTGAGCGTTCGCCACGTCCTGCACGGCCCGAGCGGGCACAATCTGATCGGGCACAATCTGAACGGGGGCGTTCCGACCGGTCGCAGTCTGATCCGTCTTCAAAGCCAACTCAGGCGGCGCCCGCGCACCGGCCAGCCCCACGCGATGCAAATCGCGACCGTGGCCATGTCGCTCCGGTGCCTCGCAACGATGCGACGCGGCGGTCTCACGCCCCGCCACATCCTCAGGCAGCCCATGATGGCGACAACGGGTTTGCTGACAATGTTCCGGCGTTCTTGCGACGTCCATCACGGCCTGCGAAGGCTGCCAACGATAGCTGATCGTTAACAGCGACCACCCGGCGGTGCTCTACATTTGCCGCCGGGTAACGATCGACGCGACGACCAACGCATCGGGATGCCTTGATCGCGCGTTTGCTGCAGTTCCGCTTTAGGCGGCCGTGTCTGACTCGCGTTTGCGCTCGTTCTTCTTGCGCTCGTGCGGATCGAGGTAACGCTTGCGGAGGCGGATGTTTTCCGGCGTGATCTCGACGAGCTCATCGTCGGTGATGTAGCTCATTGCTTTTTCCAACGTCATCTTGAGCGGCGTGACGAGCGTCAGCGCCTCGTCTTTGCCGGATGCACGCACGTTGGTCAGCTTCTTACCTTCGACGACGTTGATGACGAGGTCGTTGTCGCGGGTGTGCTCGCCAACAATCATCCCCTCGTAGACGCGCTCCTGCGCGCCGATCATGAAGGGTCCGCGATCCTGCAACTTGAAAATCGAGTAGGCGGTCGCTTCGCCGGTACCGTTGGAGATCAACACGCCGGTGCGGCGGCCCTGGATTTCGCCCTTCCACGGCGAATAGGCGTGGAAGATGCGGTTCATCACGGCTGTGCCGCGCGTGTCGGACAACAGTTCGCTCTGGTAGCCGAGCAAGCCGCGCGTCGGGACCAGGAACACCATGCGGGTGCGACCGCCGCCAGAGGGGCGCATCTCGCGCAATTCACCTTTGCGCTCGGACAACTTCTGGACGACGACCCCGGTGTGGCCGTCGTCGACGTCGATGATGGTTTCCTCGATCGGTTCGAGCTTTTCGCCCGTCTCCGGATCGGCCTGCATGACGACGCGGGGACGCGAGACCGAGAGCTCAAAACCTTCGCGGCGCATGTTCTCGATCAGGATTGCGAGCTGGAGTTCGCCGCGCCCTGAAACCATGAACGCATCCTTGTCATCGCTCTCATCGACCTTAATGGCGATGTTGCGCTCGGATTCGCGCAGCAGGCGGTCGCGGATGACGCGGCTTTGGACTTTGTCGCCTTCCTGGCCAGCGAACGGGCCGTCGTTGATGCGAAACATCATCGACAGCGTCGGCGGATCGATCGGCTGGGCTGGAAGCGGGATTTCGATGGAGAGGTCGCAAATCGTGTCGGCCACGGTGGCCTCGCTCATGCCGGCGATTGCAACGATCTCGCCCGCGCTGGCCTCATCGACGGGCACGCGATCAAGACCGCGGAAAGCGAGGACTTTCGACACGCGGAAGTTTTCGACGAGGCCGCCGTCGTGGCGGATCGCTTTTACCGGCATGTTCGGTTTGATGGTGCCCGAGGTGATGCGGCCGGTGAGAATGCGGCCCAAGAACGCGTCAGCTTCGAGCGTCGTCGCGAGGATGCGCAGTGGACCTTCGTGGACGGTCGGCGGCGGCACGTGGGCCAGCACCAGATCGAACATCGGCGCGAGGCTCTCTTTCGGCCCCTCGGGCGAGAGAGCCATCCAGCCGTTGCGGCCGGATCCGTAGAGGATCGGGAAGTCGAGCTGTTCATCCGTCGCGTCGAGATTGGCGATGAGGTCGAAGATTTCGTTCAGAACGTCGAGATGGCGCTCGTCGGGGCGGTCGATCTTGTTGATGGCCACGATCGGGCGAAGGCCACGCTTCAATGCTTTGGACAGAACGAACTTGGTTTGAGGTAGTGGACCTTCGGAGGCGTCGACGAGCACGACGACGCCATCGACCATGTTCATGATGCGCTCGACCTCGCCGCCGAAGTCGGCGTGGCCTGGCGTGTCGATGATGTTGATGCGGGTGTCTTTCCACACGACCGAGGTGCACTTGGCCAAAATCGTGATGCCGCGTTCGCGCTCAAGATCGTTGCTGTCCATCGCCCGCTCGGCGACTTTCTGGTTTTCACGGAACGAGCCCGACTGCTTCAGCAACTCGTCGACGAGGGTGGTTTTACCGTGGTCGACGTGGGCAATAATGGCGATGTTGCGAAGGTTCATGACGGGTCCAGAGAGGGCTGTGATCGGCCGTGCGGCAGCCGTATTGCGCCGCAATAAGATTGATTTCCGCCGGTCCTAACACAGTTTTGTAACACCCGTCCCACCTGGACTTGTCGCACCGTTCAGATCGCCGCCTGGAGCGCCGAACGATGGTCACGGTCACGCGACGACGGGTTTGCACTCGGCGTCGCGCGAGCCGCCAGCACCAGGGTCGAGATTGCCGCGATGGCCGACATCCCACTGGAGGTTTGCGGAGGTCTCGACAGGCCGTGGTTTCTGGATTATGCGGAGCGCTCGTGCCGCCGACCGAGGCGGTGCGATCCCGATTTGGGTGCACGAGCGAAGCGTGGTGGCAAACATCCACCGGCCGCGCTCCTCTGCTGTTTCACAATCCGACCAATTGGGTGCGGCAATTGCTGCAACCCGGTGGCGTAAACAACAACAGGACTGCAACGTGAACATCATCCAACAAATCGAGCGCGAGCAGATGAATGCCGTGCTGGAAAAGCGCGGCGTCCCCGAATTTCAGCCTGGCGACACCTTGAAAGTCATGGTCAAGGTCATCGAAGGCGAAGGTAAGGATCGCACCACCCGCCTACAGGCCTATGAAGGCGTGTGCATTGCGCGTTCGGGTGGCGGCATCAACGAGAGCTTTACGGTCCGCAAGATTTCTTACGGTGAAGGCGTCGAGCGCGTATTTCCCGTGTATTCGCCATATGTCGCCGAGATCGAAGTGGTCCGACGCGGCAAAGTCCGTCGCGCCAAACTGTACTATCTGCGCAAACTGCGCGGCAAGGCTGCTCGTATCGTCGAGCGGACTGATGTTCGCGCGCGCAAGCTCAACGCCGCCTGGAAGGGCTTCAAGAAGCCCAAGGGTGAGGCCGAAGATCTGACGCAGATCAAGTCGATCTCGCCCGAACTGGCCATTCGTTTGAAGCAGATGAACCTGATCAAGATCGAACAGGTTGCCAACCTGTCGGGCGAAGATGTCGCCAATATCGAGGACGTTCTCAACATGAGCGGCCGCATCGAGAAGGACGATTGGATCGGCCAAGCCCGCGCGCTGCTCACGGCTGCTCCAGAGCCAGAAGCGGAAGCCGGGGCTGAAGGCGAAGCGAAGGCCTGATCGGTCGCTTGCAAGCTTGACGTGTCGAACCACCCCGACAAACACGCCGCCCCGAGAAGCACTTGGGGCGGCTTTTTTTATGCGACGTTTCAGCGTGCAGCCGGGACCTAAAGTCCGCGTCACTGCCACGGCAGCGCGGTTGTCTTTACAGCGTCGAACGCATCCTCGAATTCCTTGACTCCGGGCTTGGTCATCGCGAGGTCCATTCGCCGGTCGAGTTCGGTCAAGAGGCCAGCGCCGGTCAGGCCGATGACCATCTTGTTCACGCCGTAGGCGCGCCTTGTAAAAAAGTTCGTCGTTGGCGCAGCGGCTGCGGCTGGATTGAGCAGGATTTCGAGACCGGTGCCTGGGCCCGACAGGTTCATGAGTTCCATCTCGCCGCCGGTCAGCTTCGGCTTGCCAGCCTTCTCGGCTTCGACTTTGAGCCCGTGGAGCTTCATGGCCTGCAACATCGGGCCGATGTCGCCGTCGAGGTTCAAGACGTGGATCCCCTGGCCCTCGGGCGTGCGGGCATATTCTTGGTGACGCGCCCACGAATATGGCACCGATCGCGCGTTGGCGATCATGCGCGTTAGCACCGCTGCTTTCGCGCGGAGTTGCGCGACGCGTTCGCGCGGCTGGTCGGGCATTCTTGCGAGGCGGTCCAGGCGTTGCAGGAAATGATCGCCGTGCTTGGCGACTTCGTTGACCGAGTTCGCGTCGAGCAATTGCGCATACCCGAGCGCGGATGAAATCGGCTTACCTTTGCCCGAAATGGGATTGATGCCAGCCTGCATATCGGCAGTTCCAATGCCGCCGGTTTCCAGCGCATAAATCCGTGTCACCTGCGATTTCGTCAGGCCGAGCGCAAGTGCCTCCTCTGCGTAGCGGTCTTTGAAGGACCGCTCCGAAATACGCTCTGGCGTGAAACCATAGACTGACTTGGCCGTTGCCAGATAGACGTCCAGGCCGGGTATGTCCTTGACCGGCGGTGGGGGCAACTTGGCTTCCTCTGCGGCGACGAACTTTTTCCAGCGGTCGAGCAGGTCGGGAGGGAGTTGCGGTCCGTCGTAGGACGGGGGCAGCGTCATAACGTAATCGGCTGTGGTCAAAGGCTGTTTGGCGGCCTTTTTCTGCCGGCGCTCGGCTCGCTTGGCTTCGACATTGGCCCAGTACGCGTCGAGGCGCGCGTCCTGAACGCGGCGCGATACACGCCACGCCTGAAACTGTTGCAATGATACGCCCGACAGCTGTTTCTGGAAGTCATCTGCGATACTTGCCTCGGCCGGAGATGGCCATGCGGCGAGCCCGGTTGCTATCGGGACGCCGACAAGCGCTACTGGCGCAATCGATGCAGCGAGCATAAGCGTGAGGCTCGATCTGACGATGCGAACGGCTCGTTTCGCGCTGCGGAGATGGACCTTCACTGTACCTCTCACGTTCTGGCACGCCCTGGCCGAGCAAATCGGCTGCGGCGCATTCGTATCTGGTGACATTCGTAGCTGGTAACTATGACAAAAATGGCCGAGGTCGCCACTGCTGAAGCTGCACGGTTCGAGTTTGGGACCGCGGTTGACTTTGCCGCTCACGCCCGGCCGCGCCTGGCAGGCCTCGATCGTGTTTCGTCGCAGATCCTGGCGCGGGGTGATTTTGATCTCAATCCCGATTTACCCCGGGATGTTACCCGACTGTTGCCGATGGTTCCGGCCGCCGTATTGGTCGCGATCGTCGCGCGCGCACCATTGACCGTGCTGTTGACGGTTCGCGCTGCGGCCCTGAAGACGCATGCGGGACAAGTTGCTTTTCCCGGCGGACGGATCGAGGCGGACGATGAAAGCCCGATTGCGGCGGCCATTCGCGAGGCTGGCGAGGAAGTCGGGCTGTTGCCCGGGATGGTCGATCCGCTAGGCCTGCTCGATCCGTATATTACAGTGACGGGTTTTGCTATTACGCCGGTTGTGGCGCTCGTCGACCCTGGCTTCGTTCCGCGATCGCAGACAAGCGAGGTTGCTGAAATCTTCGAGGTTCCACTTGCGCATGTGATGGACCCAACCAATCACAAATTGATAAGCGGACTCTGGGAAGGTAAACCACGCTTGACCTATTCGATCGCATGGCAGCCGCACTCCATTTGGGGCGCGACCGCTGGAATGCTGAAGAACTTATCTGAGAAACTCTCCACGCCATGATCCGCGTCGTCATCGAAGTCTTCCTGCTATTTTTGTTGCCGTCAATCGTCTACTTCACGTTTGCGCTGTCGTCGCGCGCCGACGGGGTAACGGTGGGGATGGTTGCTGCTCGCGCGCCGACACTGTTGCTTGGGGTGTTGGGCGCAGCTCTGGTCTTCACCGTCATGGTGATGTTTGGAACCATGGCTGGAGAAGGAAAGCCTGGACAGGCCTACCAGCCTGCGGTGGTCAAGGATGGTGTCGTTGTTCCTGGCCGGATGCAATGAACCCCTCCGGCCGCGCCACGCGCAGCCCGGGCGAACGCGTTACCCTCACTGCGCGCGGTCTCGACACCAGTTGGCTTGATGCGCCCGCGACGCAGGCGGTGTTTCGGGCGCTTAGCGCGGATGGGCATACCGCGCGCGCGGTTGGCGGCACGGTTCGAAACGCGCTGCTAGGAATTCCTATTACTGATATCGATTTGGCCACAGACGCCACGCCGAGCGAGGTTCTTGCGCTTGCTGCTCGCGCCGGTCTTAAAACGGTCCCGACCGGTCTGTCGCATGGCACCGTCACGGTGTTTTCCGGCGGTGTCCCCGTCGAGGTGACGACACTGCGGCGCGACGTTGCAACCGACGGGCGCCATGCCGAAGTCGCGTTCACCGACGACTGGGCTGCAGACGCAGCGCGGCGCGATTTCACCGTCAACGCGATCTATTGCAACGCCGACGGCGTGATTTTCGATCCGCTCGGCGGCATCGCCGATCTCGACCCGGTGCAGATCCGCTTCATTGGCGATGCGACGGCGCGTATTCGCGAGGACTATTTGCGCATTCTGCGCTTTTTCCGGTTTTCGGCGGCATTGAGCGCAAGCGGCACGCTGGATGAACCCGGCCTAATTGCGGCTGCGGCGGAACGCGGGGGTCTTGCCCGGATATCGGGTGAGCGCATTGCGTCTGAGTTTGCCAAGCTGATGGTCGCCGCTCATGCCGTGCCTGTCTTTCGGGCTATGGCTCATTCGGGTGTGTTGGCTGCGGCGACCGGTATCGATAGTCGACCCGACGTTTTTGAACGTGTCGTCGAAATCGAAGCAAGTCTATCGTTGTTCGCCGATCCTACGTTGCGAATGGCTGCGCTTTTTATTGGCACGCCCGCGGACGTCGCGTTGCTCGGAGCCCGGCTAAAACCGTCGTCTCGCGATCTTGCTCGTTTGGCCCTCTGTGCCGATGCGGGCCGTCACGGCATTTCGCCAGCGCTCGACGAAACATCAGCACGGGCGCTTTGCTATCGTCTTGGCGCGGATGTCTATCGCGACACTGTTATCATGTCGTGGGCGCAATCGGCGGCGCGCACTGCAGCGCTACCGGGTGAGCAATCGGCAGACCATCTTGCAGCACTGCGGTGGCGCCAGCTTGCCTCATTGGCAGTCGATTGGCCGATACCGGTGTTTCCAGTGTCGGGCGGCGACATCGTTACACTTGGCGTACCCGCAGGCCGAATGGTCGGTGAGATCCTCGGCGCATTGGAAGCTTCATTTATCCACAGCGATTTTTCGCTCAGCCGCATGGATTTGTTGGAGCAAGCCGAACATCTTGCGCGCAACTGTCGCAGATGACCCACGCCATAATGGCGCGAAAAAGCCCGCCATCGGGGATGGCGGGCTCGATCGGTTTGGCGTTCTCGACTTGGAATGGGCTATCGAGATGGAATTGTCTTAGATCTCGAAGTCGTCGACGTTGGCGCCCTTTGCAAGGCGAGCAACGAGCCAATTCGGTTTGCGGCCGCGGCCCGTCCACGTTTCTGAGGGGTTGTCCGGATTGCGGTATTTGGCAACGCCGGAGCTCTTGCCACCACGACCTGCAACGCGCGTGGCGCCGAACAATTCGCCGACCGAGAAGCCCGAATTTTCCGCCATCTGGGCGATCTTTTGCTTCAGCTCGGTGCGCTCGCGCTCTTTCGCGATTAGGACGGCTTTCTGAACGCGCTGATTAAGCTCAACCAGGTCTTTGAGTGACATTTTGTCGACGTTGATAGCGGCCACGTTATTATCCTCTCCGTTGGGTTTCAATTTTGATGCGGATCTTGTTGGCATGGTCATGGTGTCGCCGTGCAGCCTTTGTTCGAATGCTGGACGCACAGCTGAAGCAATACGGTAGCTGCGTTAATCAAAGCCTACCGCACGCCGATTTGTTGAAGCGTGTAATTGCATGCCGCAATGCTCTGTCGAATTCAAGTCAAAAATGACCGGAGTGATTAGAAGTCGCCGCTTTTATGGCTGTTCGATTATTTGCGGACGACTGATAGCCAATCGAGTTGGAACGTTGGTGGAACGCATCGTACCGTTTCGAAGCGGGTACAGTGGGTCGATGCGATCTTTTCGCCGCGCTGGCGCCTCGTATCAAACGGCTATCGAAACAGTCATTTATGCCAATTCTCGGCAGTGTTGTTTTTGGTGTTTGGGCTGCGATGCGGATGCCGATTTGCATGCTGATGCCGGGGGTTGTAGGGTGAGCTTGCGCAGGATCCTGGCGCTCGCGAGGATCCGCCGCGCCGCTTGCCAAGTCTCCGTCCTGGTCCAACCCCCGATGTGTCACGCCTGCCTGTGTGTCACAATTCGAGGGTTACATCAGGGACTGCGCGTATGGCTCGTGCCACCATCTCGCGGCGCTGCTGCTTAGCTCTCGTGCCGCCGACCTTTGAGAAAGCTTGATCCAATGTCGTTCAAACTGCCAGATTTACCGTACGCCTATGACGCGCTGGCACCCTTTATGTCGGCTGAGACGTTACAGTTCCATCACGACAAGCATCACCTCGCCTATGTCGACAATGGCAATAAATTGATCGCGGGGTCTGGGTTCGAAGGCAAGAGCATCGAGGAAGTCTGCCGCGTGGCCTACGAGACAAAAAATGCCGGTCTCGTGAATAACGTCGGGCAGCACTACAACCATATCCACTTCTGGATCTGGATGAAAAGTGGCGGTGGCGGCAAGAAAGTTCCGGGCTCGGTCCAGAAGATGATGGACGATGTCGGCGGTTTCGACAAAGTTCGGGCTGATTTCATCAACGCCGGGCTGACGCAATTCGGTTCGGGCTGGTGCTGGCTTGCGGTCCGCGACGGAAAACTCGAAGTGATGAAGACGCCGAACGGCGAAAATCCGTTGATGCACGGCGCAAAACCGATCCTCGGCTGTGACGTTTGGGAGCACAGCTACTATATCGATTACCGGAATGCCCGGCCCAAGTATCTCGAGGCGTGGTTCGACAATCTGGTGAACTGGGAGCACGTCGAGACGCTGGCGAGCTAATCGCACGGGTTAAATCGAGACGGCTTTGCTCAGATGGGCTGACTGTCAACGGCCAGCGCCTCATGGCGGCGTTCATGTAACAATTAAGCCGCCTAGGTTGTCGCCTGGGCGGCTTTATCATGCTTGGATTGACGTCGCGCCAACGACTATCGACGGCCGGAGCTTCAGAAAATCTTCGGCTGCCATGCGTGCAGGAACGGTTTGATCAGATCGGGAGCCAGGAAATAGGCCAGCAGCAGCACCGCGACAACTGCCAAAATTGCGAACAATATGGCTCCCGTCAGCGTTACGCGATAGCTGAGGCCAGTGCCTGGAATGCCGACTGTGAACGTCCTTGACCGCGTTCCGACGTTCATCGTCGCGCCATTACCGCCAAGACTGAAACTGATCCCGGTTTTCGATAGATTTAGCCACAATCCGGGAAGGATGCGGATCCGTTTTTGGAAGCGTAAAGCCATCGGCGTCTCCTATCGGGTCACGGGCGGACGCGCTGAACCGCGTCGGGCGTGTGCAAGTCGCCTCGACAACTACGTGGTTTGTCGCGAGTCGCCAACTGAGAAACGGAATTGGACAAACAGTTTCAAAGCCGCTCCCCAGGTAACGTGGCGCGCCGTCGGCCATCGGCATAAAATCGCAGATCAAACACACGTCCACCGAAGGCTGGCTTGACGGCAGTCGGGCGCCACTCGATACGCCGCTGATGCAAATCCGCATCATCCCGATCGTCGTGGCCAGCGCACTCTTTATGGAGGGGATGGATGCGACCATTCTCGCGACGGCGTTACCGACGATCGCACGGGATCTCGACGTCGATCCCATTTCGCTGAAACTCGCGATCACGTCTTATCTCGTCGGCCTCGCGATTTTTATCCCCATCAGCGGATTTGTCGCCGACCGTTTCGGTGCGCGTTCGACGTTTCGCGCTGCACTCGCGGTCTATTTGATCGCGTCGGTCGGGTGTGCGTTCTCGACGTCGCTCGAGGCCTTCGTGTTCTGGCGCTTCATCCTGGGGATCGGCGGGGCAATGATGACGCCGGTCGGGCGGATGGTGATCGTCCGATCGGTGCCGAAGTCCCAACTCGTCGACGCACTTGCGACGCTGACGATCCCGGCGCTGTTCGGCCCGATCCTCGGCCCGTTGCTCGGCGGCGTTATTGTCACCTATGCCGACTGGCGGTGGATCTTCCTGGTCAACATCCCGATCGGTCTTGCCGGAATGGTGCTTGCCACGATCTATTTCGACGATACCCGCCCCGAGCGGGCGCCACTCGATTGGCGCGGCTTTGTTCTGTCAGCCGCTGCCCTGACCGGGCTGATTGCCGGGGCGAGCGTTCTCGGCCGCCCGTCCGTGCCGTGGTGGGTGGCGCCGCTGTGTTTCTGTGTCGGAGCAGTCGCCGGCGTGGCCTACGTCCATCATGCGCGGGCGACAGTGCGGCCGTTGCTCGATCTGCGCCTGTTTGCATTGCCGACGTTCGATGCCGGTATTTCGGGTGGCGCGCTTTTCCGTATCGCGATCGGCGCAGCCTCGTTTTTGCTGCCGCTGATGCTGCAGATCGGCCTGGGCTACGATGCGCTGACGTCCGGCCTCGTGACGTTCTGGGGGGCGGCTGGCGCGCTGCTGATGAAGTTTGCCGGCAGGGCCATTCTCGACCAATTCGGCTTCCGCAACGTGCTGATTTGGAACACGCTGCTCGGCGTCGCCAGCGTCGCCGCGCTCGCGCTGATCGGCCCCGCGACACCGTTGGCGGTGATCTCGGCCATGATATTCGTCGGCGGGATAACCCGCTCGCTGCAATTCACCAGCATGCACGCGCTGTGTTTCGCCGACATCGAGGGCCGCGACACAGGGCCAGCATCGGCCATTTCGAGTGTGGTGCAGCAGGTGTCGTTGAGCCTCGGCGTTGCGCTCGGTGCGTTGGTTCTCGAGATTTCCCAGCACGCGGCGGGTCGCCCTCAGCCAGCCGTGACGGATTTCGGCGTGGCGCTGGTTGCCGTATCGATGATTGCGGCACTGGCGGTCATCAAGATGCGCGCGTTGCCGCTCGACGCTGGCCGCCAGTTGACGGCGCGCGAGGGCGTCGAGTGATACTGGGCCAACATGTATGTGTCGCCCGTTTAAGCGCGGGCTTCAGCTGAAGGCGGGCTCGTGCTTAACTAGCCCGTCATTGGGTGCAATCGCAGACAGCGCCGTCCAAATATGCAGACCCACAGTCCCAGCACATTCGGTAACTGCCTTCGGTAAGCCCGGTTCGAACGGCGACCCGGCGGTCGAAGACATAACATTCGCCGAGCCATGAGCTTCGTTCGGCCGGTATCGTTTCCAGGTATTTGAGAATGCCGCCTTCAAGCTGGCTGACGTTGCCAAACCCTTTTTCCAGCAGGTAGGCCGAGGCTTTCTCGCAGCGGATGCCACCGGTGCAGAACATCGCGATCTTGGTGTCTCGTGACGGATCGAGGTTGGCTGCGACAAAGTCCTTGAACGCACCGAAGCTCGCGGTGGCCGGGTCGATCGCGCCGGGGAACGTACCGACCGCAACTTCGTAGGCGTTGCGCGTGTCGATCAGGACGACGCCCGGCTCGGCGATCAGGGCATCCCAATGTTCGGGCGGAATACGGTTCCCGGTCCGCTGGGCCGGGTTGGCCTCCGGCGCGCCGAAGGTGACGATTTCGCGCCTCAATCTGACCTTGAGCCGGGTGAATGGCGGGGCGTTTGCCGTCGACCACTTGACCGTGATGCCAGTAAATCTGCGGTCTGCGGCCAATTCGTCGATAAGTGCGCAGAGCGCCCGTTCGCTACCAGCAACCGTCGCGTTGATGCCCTCGGGCGCGATCAGGATCGTTCCGGTGACGCCAAGGTGGGCGCAGACGTTGCGCAATCGCGCTTGCAATTCTGGCCGGTCATCGATGTCGACGAACCGGTAGAACGTCGCGATGTGATGCGTAGAGTGCTGTGACATTCTGAGTTACGACAAATCGATCTGTTGGACTGCAGCAGCGAACGAACACTGCGCCCGCCATGGAGCGCGCGTTGGTCTGCATACAGTCAGTTTTGAATTTTTGCGAGCCGTGCCGTGATCTGCGGAACGCGAGTTAAAACAACCGGGGTAGGGCCATGAAAATCATCGAGACGCGGACTGCGCCCAACGCCCGCCGGGTGCGCATCTTCCTGGCTGAAAAAGGTCTCGAGCTCGAGCGCGAGCACCGTGAACTGGATAGCTTGCGCGGCCCGGAGTTCACCAAGCTCAACCCGTATCAGCGGGTGCCGATCCTGGTGCTCGACGACGGCACGGTGATCGCCGAGACGATCGCCATCTGCCGGTATCTGGAGGAGTTGCGGCCAGAACCCGCGCTGTTTGGTCGGGGCGCGCTGGGCAAGGCGCGGGTCGAGATGCAGCACCGGCGGGTCGAATTTGGACTGTATCTGTTCGTTCAGGCCGCGTTTCGCCATCTCCATCCCTCGATGGCCGCATTGGAGACGCCGCAGATCCCGGCTTGGGGCGAGGCCAATAAGGGCAAGGCGCTGGCAGCTCTCGAACTTCTCGATCAGCAACTGGCCACAACGCGATATCTGGCTGGCGACGACTATTCCGTCGCTGACATCACCGCGCTGGTGATCGTCGACTTCATGCGGCCAGCCCGCATCACCCGCCCGCCCGAACTCACCCATGTCGAGCGCTGGTATAAAGACGTGACAGCGCGCCCGAGCGCGACGGCGTAAGCGATACCTGTGACCCGGCCCGCGACGGCATCATTGTCTGAGCTGTTGAGCGAGATCCGCGCTTGTCGGCACTGTGTCGAGGCGCCGATCGGGCGGCCTCTTCCGCACGAGCCGCGACCTGTCCTGCGCGTGCGTGCGACAGCCCGCATTCTCATTGCCGGGCAAGCACCGGGCACGCGGGTCCACGCCAGCGGGATCCCGTTTTCGGACCCGTCCGGCAATCGTCTGCGCGACTGGATGGGCGTCAGTGCAGACGAATTTTATGACGACAGCCGGATAGCGATCCTGCCGATGGGCTTGTGTTTTCCGGGCCTCGATGCAGCCGGGTCAGACCTGCCGCCCCGGGCCGAATGCGCCCGGCTGTGGCGGGACCGGCTCATGTCCGAGCTGCCGATGCTTCGGCTCATCTTGCCGATCGGCGGTTATGCTATGGCTTGGCACCTGCCGGATTGTGCCCGCCGACCGGTCCGCGAGACCGTATTGCGATGGCGGGAGATCGCCGCGCGACCGTCTCGCGATGGCGAGCCAGAATCCGCTGTCGTGCTGCCGTTGCCGCATCCGTCATGGCGCAACTCAGGTTGGCTTAAACGCAACCCATGGTTCGAGGCCGAGTTGGTGCCGGAGCTGCGGCGCCGGGTGCGCGCCGAATTAGAGCAACGTCCGACCATCACGAATTGAACGCTGGTTTTCGCGCCGTGGTTGTGCAAGTCGGCGGACGGATCAATTTTAAGTACACGAGCGCGATCAACTTTTGCTTCATCTCAAGTCATTTGCCTTGCGCAGTAAAATGGCTCGCGCAAACTGGAAACGTGCGCGGCGGCTCGACATCGACGGTGCACCGGTCGGCTAGCTTCGGGTGGGGCGAGACGTGAGTTGGGGTACGGGGCGTAAACGCGTGGCAGGTGTGGATAGGTGCGTCGTCCGTGCGGGCGCCGTGACCTTAGCCTTTGCGCTAGCCCTGGCGGCGACAGGTTGCGCGAAAACCACGCGGATCGACGACGAAGATTTTTCGCTGAGGCGATTGAAGCAAGAAAACCGCGGTATCGCGTTGATGCGGGTCGGAGCCGCCAACTATAAATGCGTCAACGTCGGTGTTCTCATCGGGGTGCCGTTCGGGGAAGCCTACCGCCGGGCCAAGGTCATCGGCGTCGTCAATGTTCGCTCGATCGCGAGCGCTCCGGTTGCGGAAGTCGAACTCGACGCTGGCGAATACCACGTTATCGGCTACTCGTGCACCAACGACAAGGGCGGCCGCGTCGTGACCAACGACACTGGCGCTGGCAGCAGCTTGTTCCGGACCAGTTACGCCCGGTTCACGGTGGGGCGTGGCGAGGTCGTCAATGTCGGCTATCTGCATTTCCACGCGCAGGGCCATGGCGATAGCTCGTTCGGGCGGCCGATCAAAACCGAGGTCGAGGTCAGCGACTGGCCGCTTGACGAGATCGCCCGATTCGAGCGGCAACGGCCCCACCTTTATGCAGCGCTGATCACCCGTCACATGGAAACCGGCGAGCCACCGGTTTCGTCGGCCGAGCACGCTGGCGTCTGCGAAACGTGGCGGACGCTGCGCCAATCGGGCAAGGCTGCGACCATCCCGCTAGCCTGCACGAAGCCCGGCCTCGTCGATCGCGCGATCGGCAAAAACGGAATTGCCGCGACGACCGTGCCGCAGTCGGCACTGCGTTGACGCTGCCGGATCGATCGCCAGGATTGATCGCGGGGCCACTGTTGCCACCCTTGCGCCACCGGCGTAAGGCGACGGGGTCGTTCGGCAGAGGAGCACGTTGGCTCGCCGCCGCGATATCTCCCGCTTCCGATCGTTCACCCGAGGCACCAAGATGGCGCGCAAACCACCGGCCGACTGCACCGATATGGCCGAGGTGCGTGCCTCGATCGATGAACTTGACGAAGCCCTCGTTGCACTGATCGCCGAACGGTTCGGCTACGTTGACAGGGCGTGGCAACTGAAACGCGCAGACGGCCGCGAGGGCGCATACGTGCCATGGCGCATTCAGCAGGTGATCGATCGCGTGCGAGGAATTGCAGCGAACAAGGGGCTGCCGCCGGAAATGGTCGATATGGTCGGCGCGCAGTGGCGCAACATGATCGGATGGTTTGTCCAGTACGAGGAGGAGAAGCTACGCAAGGCGATCGAAGACGAAGGGCCCCGTAACGCTCCCCAAGCCGTCGATATCGCTGTCGCCGCCAGCGGCCAAGGATCGGAACCAAAACCATGAAGCCCGACTTTCAACCCGATGTGAGCTTTGCTGTGCTTGCGGCGATCGCGCTGCTCAATCCGGCCGTGATCCTGCTTGGCCTTTGGCTCGGCCTGCGGTGCGACCAAGCCCAAAAGTTGCCGATCGCCGGCTTCGCGGCCGGGCTCGCGGGCATGGCGTTGGTGTGGTTAGCTGCGCGGGTGCAAATCCCCTATTTTCCCGACGCGGCCCGGGCGGCTGGCGGGATCTTCGTCGCGCAATTTTTCGCCGGAACGCTGTGGGCGACGCTCGCCTATGCCTACAGTCGCCGCCGGGGTGATAAATCCGGGCGCGCATAGTGGGCTGGGCCGGATACGGCATCAGGCTCTTGCAGTTCCACGCTTGATCTCGCCCGCCGTCCGCCGTACACCGCGCGGCTTGCCCTTCTGGGTCCGATCCCCGGCAGAGAGGACGTATGAGCCGATCGAAATCGAAAACCGGCGCCGCCGCTGGCGCTCCATCGCAACGCATGTTGCGCGTTGCAGAAGTCATCCGGCACGAGTTGTCGGCATTGCTGTCGCGCGGCGATATCCACGACGATACGCTTTCGGGCGCCGTTATTACCATCCCCGAGGTGCGGATGTCGCCGGACCTGAAACTCGCGACGGTCTACGTGATGCCACTTGGCGGTGACAAAGTCGACGACGTCATTGCGGCACTCGAAGCCCACAAGCGCTTTATTCGCGGCGCGCTGGCCAAAAGCGTCAATCTCAAGTTTGCGCCCGACGTTCGCTTTCGCCGCGACGAGACGTTCGAGGAGGCGAGCCGCATCGCGAAACTGCTCGATACCGGCAAGCCGCTGCCGCCGGGCGACACCTGAAGGCAACCGACACCCGAAAGCATCCTATGGCACGACGCAAGAAGGGCTCGCCGGTTCATGGCTGGCTCATCCTCGACAAGCCGCTTGAAATGACGTCGACGACCGCCGTTGCGGTGGTCAAGCGGCTGTTCGATGCGCAAAAGGCTGGCCATGCCGGTACGCTCGACCCGCTGGCCACGGGGATTTTGCCGATCGCGCTCGGCGAGGCGACCAAGACGGTGTCGTTCGCCGTCGATGGCGAGAAATCATACCGCTTCACTGTGCGCTGGGGGGCTGAGACGACCACCGACGACACGGAAGGCACGGTCTCCAACCGCAGCGACCGTCGACCGGCGCCTGCCGAAATCGCCGCGCTTCTGCCCCGCTTCACCGGCGAGATCATGCAGGTGCCGCCGCAGTTCTCGGCCATCAAAGTCGATGGTAATCGCGCCTACGATCTCGCGCGCGATGGCGAAACCGTCGAACTCGACCCGCGCCCGGTGGTGATCGAGCGGCTCGAGGCGATCGCCCATCCCGATGCCGAAACCACCGTATTCGAGGCCGACTGCGGCAAGGGCACGTACGTGCGCGCGATTGCCCGCGATATGGGCCGTGCGCTGGGCTGTTTCGGCCATGTCATCGCGTTGCGGCGGACGCGTGTCGGGCCGTTCAATGAGGATGACGCGGTTACCATCGAAGAGATCGAAGCCGAACGGCGGCCTATGGCTCAATCAGACGCGGCGGACGAGGGTGCTCAAGTGCCGCTGCCGCCAGCGTCCGGCTCCGAGCTGTTGCTGCCTGTCGAGTCGGCGCTCGCCAGCATTGCCGAGATCTCGGTCAGCACCGCCGATGCAGCGACGCTGGCGCGCGGCCAAGCCGTGCTGATCCGTGGCCGCGATGCGCCGGTGATGGCCGGGCCGGCCTATGCAATCTGCAAGGGTCGGATCGTGGCGATCGGCGATCTCGCCAAAGGTACGTTGCAACCGACACGGGTGTTCAACATGTCGACCGCGCGCAGCTGATCGGCCGCCGCGTTGCATCTTCGGCTTACTTCACCGTGGCTTCGAACGTGGCGGCATCGAGCAACGTCGCGAGCGCGGCTTCCGAGTTGATCGCGACCAGCAGATCGCCGACGGTTAAAGGCGCGACCGGGGCAAATCGCAGCGAGATGGTCTTGCCGGGGGTTGCGGTGAATTCTTCGATCTTGTGCGTCAAGGCGATGAATGTGTCGGCCTTGGTGCCGGATGCGGCTAGTTTATCGCGGCTGGCGGCAAACTGCATGGCAACAGCGGCGCGCTCGCTCGGGCTCGCCGACATCGCGCCGAGGTCGGCGATTTCGAGCGCGATTTTGCCGATTTCGAAGGACGGCACGGCGGACATGAATTTTGCTCCGTCGAGCCCGATCTCTTCGACCGGCACGTTGGCCAGCGTGACGTCGCCAGATATTGCACCAAGGCCTTTGAGTTCGAGTTTTCCCGGCTGCAGACGCAACGTCCGGTCGGCTTTCGTCCACACAGCGGCGACGTCGAACACGGCCGGCAGCGCTTTGAACCCGCGTTGAAGAAGGGCAGCATGGGCCGTCTGCGTCGGGTCGAGCGGCAGGTCGACAGAGCCGGCGAACTTGATCTCCGTCGGGACCCCGTTGACGGGGTCCCGCCAGGAGGCTTTCAAGACTTGGATCCGCGTTGTGGTCTTGGTGCGCGGATCGGGGATATCGACGCCGCGCATTTCGAAGCCTTCGACCATTCCCAGCACGGTCGAACCCAATTGCGGCGTTGGCGGCTGCCCTGGGTTGGCGCCGAGTTTGCCCATCGTTTTCAGCAACTCGCCGATCGCCATTCCTTTCAATGCAATCCGCCCGACTTCCACAGGTGTCGGCAATGCCGGCGTTGAAAATTTGATGGCTTCGAAGACATATTCGTCAAGCCGACCGCCGGTCAGCCCGCTAAGCCGCAACAGGCCGATGCCGGCGTCGACCTTTTGCTTGGTGCGGCCAGTGCCAGGATCGATAACGCGCATGCCGCGCAGTTCCACCAGGCCGATGCTGACGTCTTCGTAAAGCGATGCAAGTTGCGTCATCAGTGCAGACGTTTCCGCTGGCGAAAGCGGTCGCCCGCCCTGGGGCAGCGAACCCGTCAGCGCCTGTACCTTAGCGACGGAGAACTTCGGACCGATCGCCATGTAGTCGCTGGTGATGGCGTCGATGGTCACGTCGTTGCCGGCTGCCGACTTGATCCGAATTGGCCCGCCGGTCACCGGCCCGTGGATCTGGGTGTAGCCGGCGTTGTCGATCCGCTTGGGGTTGGTCGCACCGAGCATTGTCGCGACGTCGATATCGGCTGCCGCCATGCTGCCCAACGTCCCAGCCGCTGGCTCGGCACCTTCGGATTTGAAGTCGGCGGAGGTATACGTCACGGCGCCGATGCGACCGTCGCGGATCGACTTGAATTCAACGCCAGCATACGCCACGGCGGCTTGTCCGCCAGCACCGGTCGTCGCCACGTCGAGTTTGGGGGCGGTGATCGAACCAATGTCGAGGCTTTGGAATAAGGCAGCTATTTGTGCGAAATCTCCAGCCTTCGGGTCGAGCGCGGCGGGCAGGCCGGTTCGGACATCCGATGCTTTTGCGTCGTCGATCTTGACTGTGATTTCCATCGCGCCGGCCGTCTTGCCAGCGGCCGACTTGAACACGGCTCCCGTCATGCCGATCGTGCGGGCGGAAAAATCCTTGGCGGCGAGATCGATTCCACCGGCGGTGAACTGGGCGATCGTGGCCGAGCCGCCTTTGGCATTAGATATAGCAATGTCAGATAACTTCAGAGTTCGGCTCAACAGGTCGAATGTCACGGCGCCGTAGGTCGCCTGCGTGCCACCCGATCGTAATCCGGCAAAGGCTGTTTCGACCTCGGATTTTGCCCGGTTCTGGACGTAGAACCAGCCGCCGACCGAGGCGCCTACAAGTGCCACGGCAGCAATGCCGGCGATCACGAGCCTGTTCATGGCGGCGCTCCCCAAATGCCATCTATACGAAACGTTGTGGACGTATCGTACACCCAGCATCGGCGCGCCATGCGAAGTTCGTATGACGGAACCCAGGTCCTGGGCGGCACCCAGAACTTAGCGGAAAAAGCCGAAGTCCGTCACTGGTTCGCCCGGTTTGACGTTGGGAAAGAGCGCGCTCAAGCCCGACTGCAGCGATTGTGCCGGTGATGGCGGCGGCGGCAAGGGTTGGCTGGCAGCCACGATTGGCGGCGAAGCAGAACGGGGCGACGTGGCAATTGCCGCGCCGGGCTTAGTTGACTTTACGTCACGGGCATCGGGACCCCTGCCCAACGACTTGACCGACTTGACTGGGGCTTGGCTCAAGGCCGAGGCAGCGGCGCCAAGCGCGGCCGGCGGGGCAAAAGCTTTTCGCGGCGGCGGTGGTGCCGCTGCGCGGGCTGCTAAGCGGGCTGTCGGGCGGGCGACCGTTGTGGGACCGGCATCAGCGGCATCCTGCGCCATGCGCACGTCATCGATCCGCATATCCTCGACTTGAAAATCACCGATCTCAGTCGTTGCCCCGGATTGGGCGATTTCCGAGGGTGGCTGCTGCTCTGCGCCGCTTTCGACAACACGGAATGAAATATCGAGGCCGTTGACGACCGTGCCGCTCGTATCCAGCAGCATGACCGCCAGCTCGAACGAGACCGGTGCGGAACCGTCAACCAAGATATTGGCACCGGCGAATTCGCCAATTCGCATCAGCCACAGTCCCGGCCCCGCCTGCTGACCGGCGGTAAACGCCACGCCAGCTGGAACGCGCCCGATCATCACGCGGCTGTTGCGTGGAGACGAAATATCGACCTCGATGGGGAGGTCTGATCGGGTGACACCGGTCGGGTTTCGCTCGATCACCAGTGCAATCGGCGGCAATTTCGTAGCGCCAACCGCAGAGATCGGGGCGTAGCCAGGCGGATCAACGGGCGCGGAATCAGCGGCTCGGCCGATCGAGCCGGTCGAAATATCAGACGACACGAATGCCGACGGCGCGGAATTCTGCTCCGAGCGCAACTGTGTTTGCGTCTGGGTCTGTTGTTGCGTGCTGTCGGCCATGAGCGTTGCAAGTTCTTGCGCGCTGCGCGGCTTGATGTCGGCAACCGGTTTCAACTGCATCGGATACCGCTCGTCGACAAACCCAAACCGCGTCAACGGGGCTTCGTCATCTGTGCGCGGTTGGGTCGTGGTTAAGGTTGCGCTATTGGCGTTGGTGCTGGGACCCGATGCAGGTGAGTACCATCGCGCCGCCCCATAGCCCAATGCGAGCATTGTCAGGGCGCCGAGGCAGGCCGAAGCAACCAGCTTCGGTGGTTGGGATATCGTTAAAGACGGAATTGGTTGCGGCGCGCGCGGATGCGCGCCAGTCGGACGGTCGGTAAGCATTACAAAACCCCGTTCGGAACATCGTTCGTTTAATGACGTGGGTCGTCCCCCGAAGACGGAACAAGTTTCTTTCCGCAAAAAGGGCAAACTTCGACCAATCTGCGGCGAGACTGCGAAGTGGCTCACGACGTTCAATTTTTCTGCGTCACCGCTGCGGCATGGGTTGTTGCGCAGGCAAGCTTCTGATATTCAAATCCGCCCTGATCGTTCGAGCGTGAGGCCTGCTGGGTTTGCAGGGGAACCGAGGCGCTCGCCGAGGTTTCGTCGGCGACAGGTTTGCGGCGTCACAGGTTTGCAGCGTACCCGTGCGGCGGCGCGCGTCTTAGGGTTGCGATCAGCCTATTTGCGACGCACACAAATCAGCGGCACATGATCGGCTGGTGCTGTCTGATCGTTGAAGTCGCATGAGCGCCTAGGCCGGATCGCAGGGTCCGATAGCCTGGGCCGTCCAGCGGCAGCGCTGGACACCTTCACCCTTGTACCGTCACCGGGCCGAAGCAAGTCGGCCAAGTGCTGCTAGATATTGGAACCATCCGCATGGCGTCGAAGCCTGGTGTGACACTGCCTCTGCCGACCGAACAGAAACTCACCGATCGCAGCCCCAAACCGCCGACGCGCGCCGAAGCGGAGCACGCCATAGATACGTTGCTGCGATGGGTCGGCGAAGACCCGAAGCGCGATGGCCTACGGTTGACGCCGAGCCGCGTCGTCGACGCTTACGGCGAATGGTTTGCTGGTTACGCTCAGGATCCCGAGGCGATCTTGAAAACGACCTTCGAAGAGATCGAAGGTTATCAGGCGATGGTCGTGCTGCGCGAGATCCGGTTCGAGAGCCACTGCGAGCACCATATGGCGCCGATCATCGGAAAAGCGTGGGTGGCCTACATCCCGCGCGGCCGCGTTGTCGGCATCTCGAAGTTGGCGAAGATCGTCGAGGTCTATGCCAAGCGGCTGCAGATCCAGGAAAAGATGACCGCGCAAATCGCCGAGACGATCGAGCGGGTATTGAAGCCCGAGGGCGTCGCCGTCGTGCTGAAGGCGGAGCACCACTGTATGACGACGCGTGGTGTGATGAAGCCTGGCACTGAAATGGTGACGAGCCATATGACCGGTGTGTTCCGCGACAACGCGCTGACACGGCAGGAGTTTCTCGCCATGGTTGGCGACTGACGAAACGCTGGCGGCGGGGATCTCGCCGCGCCGTGCCGCTCTTTTCACGCCCGGTTGGGAATTCGCGATCCAATATGCCGCGCACAGAAATACCTGAACCAGAAATATCGCGACCAGAAAAAACGAAGGGGCCGCAGTTTCCTGCAGCCCCCCACGTGAGATTTTCGGCTTTCCTATCGTCCAGCTGCCCGGACGGTGGAGTGCCTCTCAAAGTTACCGGAGGTCAGCCCCAGCCGTTGCAAAATCCGACAACAGCTTCACGACAATCCCACTCGACATCGGATCACCTCCTCCCAGTTGTTGAAGACTGAAAAAGGGTCGAATGTTTTGCGGGAGAAGTCAATCGCTTCACAGCCCGAGTTTGCCCGAAATGGACTTGCAAGGTACCACGGTTCTGCAGCCTACTTTCCCACCGATCGAGAAGCGTGTAGCCGTTGGGAACGATGCGTCGTCGTGTGCACACTCTAGGCTGCGCACGAATACGTTGGGGTGTCGCGTGGCTTGGCCACAATATTAGCGCCGGGATCGGGTCTATGCTCGAACCTCGGCAACCGTTGATCGATTGAGGGAGAGCGTCCGTGTTCAACCGGGATAACCGTCCGCCTGAGCTTCAAAATCTATTCCAGCCCGCACCAAATGCGGCGCCGGACGGTGCTGTCCTCGTGCCGCCGCCCGCGGCACAGCCCATGGGCTCGCCAGTGCCTTCTACCTCTTTAGCAGCAGCTGGACCCATCCCGCCGCAAGTTGCACCAATTGCGCCGCAGGTCGTGCAAGGAGCCACGGGAGCCAACGGCGACATGTCGATCATCGGTGCCGATCTCATCATTCTTGGCGAGAAGATCACCGTGATGACGAAAGCCGGTTTGCGCGTCGACGGTGAGGTGCGTGGCGACATCAACGGCCGTGAGGTCATCATCGGCCAAACGGGCCGCGTGACGGGCACCGTCGCTGCCCATGCAATCGAAGTTCACGGGCACGTTTACGGGGCCGTCAAGGCACGAACCGTGACACTACATCCGACGTCGGTCGTTGAAGGCGACATCTTCAATCAGACCTTGCGCATCTCCGAAGGTGCAGTGTTCGACGGCCGCGTTCGGCGCGCTAAGGATGCCGCCGAAATCGAGCCAATTCTCGATCCGGCCAAGTTGCAGCCAAACAAAGCCTGAGGCCCTTTCGGCCTCTCTCGGCAACGCGCCCCGTCAGCCTCGATCCAGAGCCCCGATCCAGGCGCTTTGCTGCCGTGGCCTCTGCCGGATTTAGACGGTCTCGCAGCCCGGCAAAACATTGGCCGGGCTGTTTTCGTCTTGGGCTCGCAGAGATGCGCGTGTCGCCCCGATTGACGTGGGACCTGCCTCAGGACCGGGGGCCACGACCCGACGGGACATAATCGATGCATGCTTGCAAAATGCGATTGTCGCGCCCGATCAACCGGCAGACCTCTTGCTTGTGTCCGGCTCGGCCACGGATTGCCGCGCCTGACGTTTTGATCCCGTATGTGCGGGCAACCTGGGCGACGTATTCATCTTGACAATAGGGTGTCGAAGGCTGGTCGCCGCGGATCGTCTGATAGCCGTCGCGACAGGCGATCTTGGCCTCGGCGCTATTGCCAGCAGCTATAACCGCGAAGGCTGCCAATGCTGTCGTAACGCCAAGACGTAACATTTTCGCGGCCGGTTTCGCTGTGCTCGTCATCTTTGAGACTCCTCTGACGTAGGCCGTTTTGCAAACGGCGGAAGGTTTTATGTGGTCCCGCAACATCACTACGGATGAAACTGGCACACGGTTACCGTCTTCGCCCCTTGGCCATAGCCCACCATGATGGCAAGTCTCCGTCCGAGAGCTGACCGTGCCATGCGGTAACGCTGAAGGGGTGAACATGATCCATGTCTACGATACCGTGGCCGGCAAGCTCACAAGACGTGAGGGCCTTGTTCCGCTCTCAGATCAGACGGTGTGGATCGACCTGATCGGCCCTACGCCGGAAGACGACGCCTATCTCCAAGAGCAACTCAATATCCAAATACCGACCCGCGCCGAAGCCCGAGAGATCGAAGCGTCCAACCGCGTGTACCAAGAAAATGGCGCCCACTACATGGTGGCGTACGTGATGTACAATATCGAGCAGGTTCATCCCGGCTCGTCCAACGTGACGTTCATTCTCACTGGCAATCGGGTCATCACGGTCCGCTATGTCGAGCCGAAGGCGTTTCCGTTCTTCTTGACTCGCGTGGAGCGCGGCGAGGCGTCCTGTAACGCTGGCCCGGCAATCATGGTCGGTATTCTGGAGACCATGCTCCATCGTACAGCCGACCTGATCGAGCGCATTCAGGACGATGTCGACCGGATGGCGCGCGAACTGTTCGAAATCAACGGCGCCAAGCGCAAACACCGGCTTAGCCATGCTGTCTATTTGCGCGGTACCGGCCGCGATGCCGATATCGTCGCGCGCGCCCAGGAAAGTGCCGTATCGGTGGAACGCGTGCTGGCTTATTTTGCTACGGCGGCGAAGGATCGCGGCGACGATGTCCACGTGCTCGAGCGTATTGCTTCGGCGCGAACGGACGTCGTGTCGTTGAACGAGAACATGAAGTTTCTCCAGGGCCGCACGAGCTTTCTCCTCGACGCCACCTTGGGCATGATCTCGACCGAGCAGAACCAGATCATCAAACTGTTCTCGGTTATGGCGGTCATGCTCATGCCGCCGACGCTCATTGCGTCGATCTACGGCATGAACTTCAAACATATGCCCGAGCTCGACTGGGCTTATGGATACCCGTTCACCGTCGGACTGATGTTCGTATCGGGGCTGATCCCGTTCATATATTTCAGGTCGAAAGGCTGGCTCTAGCACGCTGCCTGCTAGTGTTCCGGTTCAGACATTTGCATCCCCTCGCAGCTTGGTTGGTGGCAAATGTCGGAACCAAGAGGAACACTAGCAACGGTATGTTTCTAGTGTAGATTTTGCACCTGACGTTTGGTTGCGAGCCAAGCTGCAAACGGGGACCAAACGTCAGGTGCGCTACACTAGGGCCCGACGGATCAGCCGGCGGTTTGCTTTGCGATCTGCGCGGCCAATAGCGCGAGCGCTGCACACACGGCCAGCGTGACCATGATGCCGCGATGCCAGGCAAACAGCATGACCGCTGCGACCGCGGCAAGTGAGAATGCAAGCGGGTCGGCCGATGTCACATCGGGGAGCGTGATCGAGACCGGTCCGGCCGTGTACGTGCCTACGGTTCGGAACAGGACATGGAGCGCAAACCAAACGGTCAGGTTCAAGATCACGCCAACGACGGCGGCCGTCACCGATTTTAGCGCCGACGACAGTTTTGGCATTCGCGTCAGTCGCTCGACGTAGGGCGCGCCAGCAAACACCCACAGAAAGCAGGGTGCAAATGTCGCCCACAATGTCACGAACGCACCGAGGACGCCCATCAGGATCGGCGAGCCCCCGCCCTCACGGAACGCTGCAATCGTGCCGACGAATTGCAACACCAGGATGAGCGGGCCGGGCGTTGTTTCGGCGAGACCAAGACCGTCCATCATCTCGCCGGGTTTCAGCCAGCGGTAATCGTCGACTACGGCTTGCGCCATGTAGGCGAGTACCGCGTAAGCCCCGCCGAACGTGACTACTGCAAGCTTTGAGAACAGCCAGGCCATTTGCGACAGGACGTGGTCTGGCCCGAACACGGCAACCACGGCGGCCAACGGGGCGATCCAGATTGCCAGCCAGACGACGACCGTCGTTGCCGTGCTGCTCAATGAGCCTCCCGATTTGCCTCCCAATGTGCTTCCCGGCATGCCAGGAGCGCTCGCGGTTTGTGCGCGACCGTTATCTTTCAACGCGACGGGCTCGCTCGGTATTCCGCTGGCCCGAATGAAGCCGAACATCGCCGCCGCCAGCACGATCAGCGGGAAGGGCACGTTGAACGCATAGATCGCAATGAATGCGGCTGCGGCGACGATCCAGTCGGCGGTGCCCTTGAGCGCGCGGCGGGCAACCTTCAGCAGCGCTTCGATGACGATAGCGACCACGGCCGCCTTGATGCCGAGAAACACCGCTGTAACAACTGGCACGCTGCCGTAAAGCGCGTAGCCGAGCGATAGTGCCAGCATGAGCGCGGCACCTGGCAAGACAAACAGCAGACCCGCGATCAGGCCACCGACGACGCCGCGCTGGGTCCAGCCGACATAGGTCGCAAGCTGCATCGCTTCGGGACCCGGCAACAGCATGCAAAAATTGAGTGCCGATAGAAACCGCTGTTCGCCGATCCAGCGCCGCTCGTCGACCAGCATCCGGTGCATCAACGCGATCTGCCCGGCCGGTCCGCCAAACGAAATGAACCCGATTTGACCAAAAACACGAATCAGCTCCATGAGCTGCGGCGGTGCCTCTGGTGGCGGGATATCATCGCGCGGCATCGGTTGCTCCGGCAGCAGCGTCGGTCATCGGTCGGCATATCAGCTTCCAATCTCAAGGTCGCGACAGCTTCAAGCTTTCGATCGGCGAATTGCAGGCTGTGCGGGGAATGAGCAACAACATGCTTGTTCTCCTGACGGGTGGTGCGGCAGGTCGTCACGCAGCTTCGGCGTGTTGTAGAAATTCTATAGTAAAAACAGATGGTAAGTGGCGGGCGATGAAAAGGGTTAACGTGGCCCCGTTGACCACATGGCGCTGCGGTGCTGGGACCTGGGAGCCGGAACGAGGGAGGTCCCTCGATTTACGGGATGGCGGAACAGGTTCTGGTGTTCTGCTGATGTGTGGTGAAGCGTTTTTTGCGGTGCGCAACGGGCTTGCACAAGCTGCCCGGGCAGACTGCAAAGTAGTCGAGGGACGCACGATCCTTCGTCGGCGCGCGAGCAAGTTCCGTAACGACGGCTGCTCGCACCACCATCGGACGGCCGTCCCTCACGTGGAGTATCGTCCATGCGTAGCCTCATCACTGCTGCAGCCCTCGTTGCTGCGTTCGCATTTGCCGCGCCAGCGTCTGCCTCGGCCCGTTGGTCGTGCGACGGCCCGGCATACGTCTGTGGTGGCTCGTCAGCCTCCCAGACTTATAGCGCTGAACGCCCAACCTCTCGCCGGGCGGCAAAGAATACGCGCCGCGAGACCGCCAGCGTCGGCGAGAGCGACAGCCCTTCGCTCAACCGTCCGGCCCGCCGCCAGCGCCCTGCCCGCTCGTATGACGACGACAGCTCGGGCAGCTACAGCCTTACCGGTAAGGCGTCCTACTACTGGCAGCCGCAGCGCGTTGCCTCGGGTGGCTGGTTCAACCCGAACGCCATGACGGCCGCCCACAAAACGTTGCCGTTCGGCACCCGTGTGCGCGTGACAAACCAAGCCAATGGTCAATCGGTGGTTGTCACGATCAACGATCGCGGCCCCTACATTGCTGGCCGCATCATCGATCTGTCGTCGGCTGCTGCTGGCGCTATCAACATGAAGGGCAGCGGCGTTGTCCCGGTTAAGGTCGCGGTACTCGGCCGAGGCTAAAGCCGCATTGCGCGACATTGGAAGCGGTGGATGGTTTGCCGTCCGCCGCTTTTTCATTGGGCAAATCAGCTACCTCGGTCGCCGAACAACCGTCGGCGAAACCGGAAGCGATGCAGAACTCAGACTTTTCAACTCGACGTCCCGCTGATCACGCCATCATGCGGGCACTGATCCCGGCGAGCACCGCGATCCGGGTTTGCGGTTTATCTATCGCGTTGGCTTGGTGCCTGGCGGTTCACCCGGCGGCCGCTCGGTCACTGACACAACCGTTCGACTGGGACGGTCCGCAGCTGAACCCTGCGAACTCCGCATGGCGCGCGACCGTGATACCGGCGCCACGATCTGCCAATCCCGCTTGGACCGCGACCATCACGTATATCCGGCCCGAACCGCGCGTTCCGACGACGGCCATGGCTGCCATTCCGCGCCAGCCGGTTCCCGGCCCGCGTTCGCGATCGGCTCCGGTAACGGGACCGGGCGGCCACGCGCTCGACGGGATCGCCTCCTACTATTGGCAAGATCAGATGACGGCGTCGGGCGAGCGGTTTGATCGGGCAGCGCTTACGGCGGCACACAAAACGCTGCCGATGGGTGCGCGGGTGCGCGTGACCAACGTCGTCAACGGCCGCAGTGTCATCGTTCGCATCAACGATCGCGGACCTTTTAAACCCGGCCGAGTGATCGACCTGTCGGAGGCCGCCGCCCGCGTGATCGACATGGAGCGCTTCGGTCTCGTGCCGGTGAAAGTCGACGTGCTCGGCGGGCGCGGGTGAGACGGAAGCGACTGGATGTGACGGCCGGTGGCTCCTGCCGACCGTGCACTCCCGTGGGCTAGCTGCACCACGGCATTTTGGCGAGGTCGAGAAGCAGCGCGGGCGCCCGTTCGATCGCAAGCCAAACGGCAGCTGCGGCAAGCAGCATCACCATCACGGCCACCGTTGCCTTTACGGCTAACGGCATCTGCGGGTCTGAGGTCGAGGTGCCTGCGTTCGGGTCCATCGGTGGACAATACGGTGTTGTTCGGCGGTTTTCAACAATGCTCCGCCGTCACTCCGCAGCTACGGGCTTATCCATGGCGCGCACGACCGGCTTCTCGGCGATCGGCCAATGGATGGCGGCGGCAAACAAGCCGAGTGCGACGCAAATCCACCACATGAGATCATACGACTTTGCCATGTCGAACACGCGACCACCGAGCCATACGCCCAGGAACGAGCCGACTTGGTGGGAGAAGAACACCACGCCATAAAGCATCGTCATCCATGCCGGGCCGAAGAAAGTCGCCACCAGCCCCGACGTCAGCGGCACCGTGGACAGCCAGACGAGGCCGAGTAGAAAGCTCGACGCGACGATCATCGTGGGCGTCGGCGGCAGCACCAGGAAGCCCAAGAAGATCACAGATCGCATCACGTAAATCAGCGACAACGCGCGGCGCTTTTCGATGTAGGGACCGGACTGTCCGGCGAGCCACGTGCCAATCAGGTTTCCGACGCCGACCGCGATCAGCGCGATCACGGCCACCGACGGCGCAAGACCCTGGTCGGCGACGTAGGCTGGCAGATGCACGCCGTAGAACACGACATGGAAGCCGCAAACGAAGAAGCCCAGGTTCAGCAGCCAGAAGCTGCGATGGCCCGAGGCTTCACTCAGGGCTTCGCGCAGGGCTTGCGGTTTGGCCGATCCGGCACTCGCGCCACGCGGGGCGCCAGCCACCGGAATTGCCAACGGCAACAGCAGCAGCGCGGTCGCGGCCAATATCAGGAGAGTGGATTTCCAGCCGACCCAGTCCATCAGGAGATGTGTGTAGGGCAGCGCGATCAGGATGCCGATGCCGCTGCCCATGCCGATCGCGGCGATGGCCTGTGTGCGCTTCTCCGGCGGTGCCGCACGCCCGACCGCGCCAACCAGAGCATTGATGCCGGCTCCTGCTACGCCTAGACCGAGCAGCACGCCAGCCAGCAGCAACTCCGGCAACGAGGCGGCGTGCCACATCACGATCAGGCCGAGCGCTGTGTTCAACGCACCGAATATCACGACACGGCCGGCGCCATATTTGTCGGCAACGGCGCCGGTGAACGGAGCCGCAATTCCCCAGACGATATTGGCGATGGCGATCGACAAGGCGAAGTCCTCGCGGCCGATCGACAATTCCATCGTCATCGGCTTGAGGAATAGCCCCATCGTCTGGCGGATGCCCATGCCGAGCCCGGCGACGACGGCCGCCGAAAGCACGATCAGCCGCCAGGATACCGGGACTTTCGGCTGAACCGGCGCTGGTGCGATCGTCATGGCTCGGGTCCTGGGAGGAACGGTGGTTGGTCAGCCTGTCGTCTTCGACGTCACGGTAGACGACAAGAACTCTGTTGTCCCGATCGTTTGGACAATATCGCCGTAGTTTTGGTATCCGCGCAGTTCGCTGGTTATGGCAAATCTACCGCTGGCGGGGTCGCGCGCGATGCGGATCAGCCGCCAACAGGCGCGCGGTTCGTGTTTGTAGGGGTATTCGGCCGATGCCGAGCCGATGCCGAGAACGCGGACGCTTTGATCGCCGCCAGTCCTGATTTCCTCGTCGCTGATTTCGCCGTTCCAGATTTCCTCGCCGCTGATCTCCTCGTCGCTGACGACGTGGTTGTGGCCATGCAACACAAGCTCAGCGCCATGCCGTGCGATCAGCGCTTCGACGTCGCCGACATCGCTCAATGCGCGGCGCGGTGACGCCAGCCAACGAACCGGTGGGTGGTGGATCATCACGACCCGCGCGAGGCCGGCCTCGCGTGCCACTTCGAGCATGCGCCCAAGCCGTTCGCGTTGTGCCGGGCCGACGGTACCACCAGCGTAGCCAATTGCCGTCGGGTGGCTAGAGTTGACGCCGATCAGCGCGACGGGTCCGATGCGGCGGACATAGGGAAACGCGTGGCGATACCAAGGATGAACTTGAGTGCCGCCCGGCTGCACGCCATCCGCGTGCAGGCCGTCGATGGCGTTCCCAAACGCATCGGACTGCATGTACGCGCGCCACAGCGCCGTTCCGTTGGCGCCCTCCGGGTCGACATAAATGTCGTGGTTGCCCGGCACGACGCTGACCCGATCGGGTGGGCCGACCGCCGTCAGCCAATCGCGGGCCGCCTCGTACTCTGTCGGCAGGCCAATGTTGACGAGGTCGCCGGTGATGGCGATGTGGTCGGGGGCATGCGCGGCGATGTCGGCTAGCATCGCTTCGATCGCACTGTGCCGGTGGATGACGCGGCGTTTGATTTTCCAATTGAGCCAGCCGAGCGTGCGTTTCACGTTCGAATAGCGGGGCCAAAACCCGCGTACATTCGGCAGGTGGCAATCCGACAGGTGCGCGATCGTCACGCGATCCGCATTGCTGTCGCTGCTGCTTGCGACTGTTGTTTCGGGTGTGGACGTATCGTGCAGGGTCGGCCTCGTAGTAACAGCGCATGAGGCCCTTCGCCTTGCCAAGCGCGGCCGAATTGGCGACACGGACGTCGTCTCGTCTGAGATCGACATGTTCGCAACCGCACTTTGCCAGAGGCGCCAACGATGAGCCAGCGCGACGCGACGCAGCGGTTTGTCTTCCGCCGGATGATCCAACCGTACTGGCGCATGCAGCGCGGGCTGACGCTTGGCGCGCAGGGTATCGTTGTTGAAGCCGCCACCGATGGCGCCACCGATGGCCACCGCGTTCTCTTGGTCAAACACAGCTACCGGCCCGGCTGGTGTTTTCCCGGCGGCGGCGTCGAGAAGGGCGAGACGGTCGCCACAGCGCTTGCCCGCGAACTCGACGAGGAGGCTGGCGTCGCACTGGACGGCCCGCCTGACCTTTTTGGTATCTATTCGAACGAGCGCGCGTTCCCGGGCGATCATGTCGTGCTGTATCTCGTGCGATCGTGGCGGCGCTTGCGCGTGCCGGAGCCCACCCGCGAGATCGTCGCGCAGGACTTTTTCGCGGCAAGTTCGCCGCCGCCCGACTGCGACCCGGCAACCGCGCGGCGATTGGCGGAAGTGTTCGGCGGCGCCCCCCGCGACGCGTTGTGGTGAGCGCGATGGCTGATCTATCGCCGGATACCGGCGCGGCCGAAGCCACCGCTGTCGGCTCCATTCCGCCCGCTGGTGCTCACCGGGTTTGGTATCGCCCGCTCGTACCATCCGACCTGCCAGCGGTTTCGGCGTTGCACGCCAGCGCCTTCGGGCCGGGCCGTTTCGCGCGGGCAGCGTACCGCGTCCGCGAGGGTACGCCGCCGATCTCGCCGTACTGCCGGGGTGCATTCCGCGATGGCCGCCTGCTCGCGGCGTTGCGGATGACCGTGATCGCAATTGGCGACAGTCGTCCGCATCTGCTGCTCGGCCCGCTTGCCGTTGCCGCCGACGTTCAAGGCCAAGGTTTTGGCAAAGCGCTTATTGCCGATGCCATCACGTCTTCGCGCACGGGAACGACGCAAATGGGTTCACTCCAGGCGAGCCGTTTTGGGATCGTGTTGCTGGTCGGCGACATGCCGTACTACGGCCGCTTCGGCTTCAAGCCCGTGCCTGTCGGCCAGATCACGTTCCCTGGCCCGGTCAACCCGGCGCGCATCCTCGCCATCGAGTGCCACCCCGGCGCATTGGCGGGGGCTGTTGGCTTGGTGCGGGGTGTGTGACGTGGCCTGGCGGCGGCGCGGGGGTAGGGGCGTCGCCGACGTGGCTAAGGATTTTGATCTAGGTCAGGTTCGCGTTCCCCGTTCTGCGACAATTGTGCTTGGTCAGGGTTCAGCTTGGCGGTCGTGAAACGATACGCCAGCTCACAGCGCCGAGGTGCCGACATGACTGCCGACATGACAGCGACCGCAGTATCCGAAACCAAAAACTCCTCTCCCGTCAGCACCCCTCCCGTCGGGGGGGCGATTTCGGGCAAAGTCGATCCGGTGATCCGCACCATCACATGGAACGACATGGTTGACGCGGTTCGGCAAGGCGCTGACGATTTCCGCAGGGCGCCGAAGCTCGGCTTGTTGACCGGCGGGTTTTGCGCGGCCGGCGGTATCGCGCTCGTACTGTTTTTAACGCGCTTCGGCGTGCCCTATCTCGCCTACCCCATGGCGACCGGCTTTGCCCTGCTCGCGCCGCTGCTCGCCACCGGGCACTACGTCGTCAGCCGCGATCTTGCCGCTACCGGAAAAGCTCCGACGCTCGGGGCCATCTGGCGTGAGATCATCAACCGTTCCGAGGTCCGCTGGATGGCCTTCGTGACCGTCTTCATCCTGCTCATCTGGATGTATCAGGTGCGGATTTTGCTGGCGGTGATCCTGGGCTCGCTGGGCTTTGGCGTCTCGCTGACGGAGTTCGTCAACACCGTGCTCTCGACCAGCAATGGCTGGGCGTTCCTCGCCATCGGTCACGTCGTCGGCGCGGTCATGGCGACGATCTTGTTCTCGGTGACGGTCGTCTCGTTCCCGCTGGTCCTCGACCGGGACGTCGACATGATGACCGCGATGATCACCTCCGTTTCTGCGGTCTCGCAAAACACGGTGCCGATGTTCGGGTTTGCGGCGCTGATCGTCGCCTCGCTGGTCGCCGGGATGGTGCCGTTCTTCCTCGGGCTGATCATTGTGGTGCCGGTGTTCGGCCACGCCACCTGGCACCTCTACCGCCGCGTCATCGAGCCGTTGCCGGTGGCGTGAGGTGGGGGCATCGCCGTGTGCCCCGTCCTCCTCGGTCGCAATTCACATCATGGCCGCAAATAGGCATGTCCGCTGTGCTGTTGCAGGCGCGTGATTTCGGCGACGCCGGACGGCACGTAGGTCGCCTCGGGGATGAACTGGCTCTTCTCCAGTTTGCGATTGCGCAGCGTGATCTCGCAGATGTCGAAGCGGACGCCGCGCAATTTCAGGTCCGTGATCAAGGCGCTGTACGGGCTGCCGTTTTTGTCCTTGGCGCCGTCCATCATCATGTCGACGCCGCGCGCGTGCATCACGACGACGATCTGCGCCTTCGGGTTGACTTCGAGATGGTTGCCGATGTTGCGCAGCGCATCGTTGCCCTGCAACTCGGTGTTGTTGACGTGGTAGACCACCTTATCGGGGCCGACCATATCGTCAGCCGCAAGAGCGGGGCCGGTCACCACAAGCGTAAGAATCGCCATCGCGGCGGTCAGCGATTTCAGTAGGTGCATCATGATCGGATCTCCGTGGGTTCGTCCTGGGGTTCGCTTGTCCGGGGCGCATTTGCCGATCTCGACCGAGCGGCAGCCCGCATCGTCTAGCGCCATATCGCGACCGACACGAGCAGAGTTCCGTGGTGGCGCCGAATCTAGTCCGACCCGCAGGGCGTGGGGTTCACGGTTCACGTTCAAATGAAATCAGTGGGCCAAGTCTCGACTCCGACGGCGGGTTCACCCGCCGGCTGGCGCAGGACCCTGATGCGGCGATGCCTATCGGGACGAAACGGGTCATGGTAAACGGTGGTTATGGTGATTTGTCGTTTAGATGGCGAGTAGCAGCATGAACAAGACTTCTTCGAATGCTTGGTGGCACCACTTTTGCCAACTAAACTCGTGGGTTGCACCTTGTGTGGCGGTTCAGGCACTTAGTTGCCCGCCAGAATCCGACGCAAAGGCACTACGAGACACTTGGCATAATGTGCGATTGAATCAGGGCGTTGGTTGCTGGAACAATTGGGCCAGAGCCATGCTGCATTTAATACCAGGAAAGGAGTCGGGCGCTATAGAGCGTTTTTACTGGAACTTCGTTGCGTCGGTCGACTTCTCTGGTCGATTATTCGACAAATCCTTGGACATGGCTGGTTTTATATTTCCCGCTGAGACGCGTTTTGACAAGTCTCAATTTGCTTCTTCGGTTTGGCTAAACGATGTGCGATTTATTGGTCCGTGCGATTTCATCGCGGCTGAGTTTTGTGGCGAGACTGTTTTCGAAGGAGCTGCGTTTCAAGAAAAATCAACTTTTGATGACGCTGTATTTCGTTGTCCGGTTCAGATGAGAAACACCAGCTTCGGCGGAGCAGTTTCAATGTTGCGCCTGCGAAGTTTGAGCGACATCTGGCTAGCAGGATCAAATTTTTTCTCTACTGCTGATTTCCGGAGTAGTACGTTCGGAGGGGCCGTAGGACTGCACCGTTGCCACTTCCGGCATGCCGTTTACTTTGGCGACTCACGATTTAACGACACCGCCAGCTTTGAGCAGACTACCTTCGAAGAACTAGCTGACTTCACGGGTGTCGAGTTCAAATCTCGCGTCTTCTTCGAAGATGCGAAGATTATGGGACATACCTGTTTTCAAGGCACAACGTTTAACGATGCTCCTGGCTTGGCTGCAGCCATACAACTCTCAATGAAGCCGTTAGAGACCGAATTAACGCTCATAAGGACTAGGCTGGTTAGCTAAGAGGGCCTAAAGCGAGCCGTAAGTTCTTGGACCGACAGGATCTGAAGCTTACTTGGATTGCTGCCAGGCGTTTCTTCCGCTAAATGGACTAGGGTGTTCATGAACGTACTGATGAGTTTCTCGTCAAGTCTGGACGGCAGGTCGGCATCTCCGGATGGAAACTGCTTCAAAAGGCGCTTTATTTTGATATAACTTGTAGAGGCGGTAATTGAATCTAATGGTGTCGGATAGTCGATGATAAACGATCCCGCCGACTTAAAGGCGTAAGATCTCGCATTATCCTCATCGCTGTCCCTGTAAATGTGCTCACGGAACCCTGGTATCTGTTCCATTTCTTGGCGCGCTTGGTCGTGCTGCTGAACAGCCGTTGGTCTCACTACTGCCAATTGAGTGATGCCCTCGCTACCTTTACGCCTGCTCATCCTAGAGAGAAAACCTGAGCCATCCGCAATTACTTTACTTACAAAGTTGTAAAAATATCCCGTTGCGAGTCCGCTTGCTGCAGACGCGTCGACGAGCGGAACGGTATAAAAATTCGTGATAGGGTTTAGACGCAAGCCCGGATCGAGCCGACGAAAGGCATCATGGAGAGCTGCAGTGAGTTCATTTGGCAGAAAATCGCCCACCTGAATTATCTTTTGATCCTTAAGGTAATGGGGGATGTCGTTTATTGGTTCATTGTAATCTATCAAAAATATGGGCAGGCCGAGCGCGTGGACAAGTGCTATCTCATAGAATACGTTGGGGCTGCGCGATGATATGTCGACGATTGCCATATCAGCGCGATCGATGTCGAAAAAGACTTGGTGGGCAATCCCGCCAGTTGCAATTCGTTCGGCCCAAAATGCAACTGGGTCAAGTTTTGAGCCATCGCTGCGTAGAAGTTGTCTACATGCATCTACCGCAATATGAATATTTGGAAGGTGTTCAGAGTAGGCTAACTTGCCCGTCGGGGCAAGTTGCGTATTACCCATAGGGCCTAAAAGTACTATGGGAAATTGTCTTGGACGCATGTTACGCTCGAACATATCCACCTCGACGCATTAATGACTTCACGGTACGAAACCCACCTCGAATCGTCAACATGTTATTTACCATTGAGAGCTAGAGTTTCGACTAGATACTGGAGACACCGATGCTTATTGAGAGATCGTTCGAGCAAAGCCTTGAAGACGTTGTCGATTGGGACACAACTTTTGTTTGGGTTAACCGTAGCGGCTCACTTTATGCGAAGTTGCCGGTTGCTGCGGATGCCAAAGTTGCCGTTGTGGTCCGCGATGACGGCGTCAAATTGAACCTCACGCCACGCGAGCTCGACAAGGACTATTTCGTTGTCGAGGTGGGCACGAAATGGAAGCCGCGTTACTGTCCCAAAAAGGCCCGTTATTTTCAGCAGGCAACGGCCTTGCGCTCAGCTTGCGGAAAATCATTTCATGTCGAGGCTGGTGGAGCATTGCTGTGTGACCAAGATGGCCAAATTTCGGTTGTTGCAGCTGCGGAGTACACGTCGTGCTACGTCGTCGTAGGTTTCCCCGGTACGCCCTATCCGGTGACGCCATTTAACCCACATGCCTAACCATCACCCACCCTGGGTCGCGACTGCCTTGAGGTCTTCGTCTTTTACGTTTTCGGGGAAGACGGGATAGACGCCGGCGATCGCGGCGGTCAGCGATTTCAGTACGTCCAACATCATCGGATCTCCGTGGGTTCGTCCGGGGGTTCGCTTGTCCGGGGCGCGTTTGCCGATCTCGACCGAGCGGCAGCTCGCATCGTCTTAGCGCCAGATCGCGACCGGCACGAGCAGAGTTCCGTGGTGATGCTGACTCTAGGGCAAAGTGACTTGGTGCACGTGCTATTTGGTCGTCAGAACCCATTGGCCGTCAAACGCAGAGCCGTTACCACAAAGGTAAGGATTGCATTGCTCAGATGTTGTGACCTTCACGGACTTTGAACCCGGAATTTTGGAAAGACGCACCTCACACGCCTCGGGATCATCAAGTCTTGCGACGAGCTCCTTTTTCTCATTGCGCACGGCACCCATGCCAACGTCACAGACTGCTGTCGTGCTGCGCCTAAAGGTTTGGATCCCGACATACGCGGGACCTTCGTCGGGCTCCAGGATGGTCATGCCACCATCCACCCCCTTGGCGCGCAATTCGTATTCACCCGAGAATGTCGCGCCTCCAGAGTTTTTGACCACTTTCTTCCAATCGCATTCGAAACTTATTGGAATGTTGGTTGACTTGGCTGCTTCGAGGCAAGCCGCCATGGCAGTGCGCTGGCCGGTGGACGATGCCGAACGAGAAACACCCTTAGCTGGGTTATCTTTAGCCAGCGGCACGTCAGCGTCAGGTGACATGCAGCCCGCTTTGCCTTTGACTGCCACTCGGAATATGGGTTTGCCCTCCAAAATAACGGTCAGCTTACCCGCCCCAATATCAACAGAGCCGAGCTCCTTCTCGGCGAGCTGGAGTTCAAGAACGACAAATTCATTTGGTTCAGGTAGTTGGTAAAGTTGGTACTCGAAAACACCGAAGCCTGTTGTATTGCCCCCCGTCGCCACACGCTTCAGCGACTTGACGTCACCACCGATTTTTATGCGGGTTGCGTGACGGACATGGTTTTGCCCAAGAAGTGATTCGTCGAAAATGTATGCGAACTTGTCCTTCGCAGGGTCGCGATCACTTTGCCAGAGCAGCACCGAGCAGCCCTTTTTGCTCGCAATCTCGGACGACTGAAACAGCCGAAGATCGATGTCTTCGGACGGGGCCTCTGCCACTGCCGGAGACGCAAGTTGCAGCCCGCTGGCGACAATAAACATCGCTAAACCACGATTGAGCATTCTCCGTCCTTTGGTTTTAGCTGGCTCATTATTCGGCACTGAAGACATTGTTGCGCACTACTTGGCCTTGAATACCAGTGGGAAGTCTTTTGGAGCAAGTTTCCGGCCATCGCAGTTGGGCTTCTCTCGAAATTCCACTAGGCGGAGGCCGCCCTCACTGTTTACCTGGTACCGCTCATACTGACCGCAGTCTGAGCCATTACCTTCTGTATGAATGCCCGTAACAGTCCGCGATTTGATATCCCATACCGGGTCCATCAGCGCGTGATCGCCAAGACCTCGATTGACGCCTTTGGGAAGAAGCAACGGCAGAAACTTGAAATCAGCCGACGGTTCGGGGATGTAGACGATCGCATATACAGCAGATGACTTGGCGCCATAATCTCCACACGGGATCTGCCAGATTGCGGCTTCCTCCGACAACTGGAAAGCCAGGACACCTTTTTTTACCAAAGCAGGTTCGCAACCGAACTGCTTCTTGGCAGCGGCCGTCATCTTTGCTGGAACCTGCTTGGGGCTCACGGGGTAGCGCTCGAACATGCCGGGTCCCACTTCGGCCGATTGCAGGCTCGCGTCGGGTGCCGACGCCGTTTTTTCAGTAGGCGGAGCAGCCTCGGACTTGCGCGATGGTGCCGTCTTCTGGCCGCTGTCGGACGCGGCGGGCGTCATACAGCCTGCATTGCCTTTGACGGAAACACGGAAAGGCTGCTTTCCATCCATAATGACCGTCATGCGTCCATCCGGCACGTCGACCGTCTCGCCCTGCTCCTCGGCAAGCTTAAGTTCAAGCACAACAAATTCGTTTGCCGCCGGTAATTGGTAAAGCTGGAACTCGTAAAGATCGTATCCCGTCGTTTTGCCCCCCTTCGCAAGACGCTTCAAAGTCTTGACGACACCGCCAATCTTGATGCGCGCCGGCTGGCGGGCGAATTCTTGGCCGACCAGCATCTCGGTAAAAAGGTAGGCGTACTTAGCTGTTTCAGGATCACGATTGTGCTGCCACAGCACGACCGAGCACCCCTTGCTGCGGTCGACCTCGGACGTCTCAAAGAGTTCCAAATCGACTTTTTCTGGGGGGGGTCGGCCGATGCTTGAGACGCGCACGCTAATAGGCTGCAAGCGAAAAGAATGGCAAGTCTACGGCTAAGCATCGTCAGGCCCCCGCCTTTACGTCGATTCATATAGATCTCGAAACGGCATCTAACTTATACGGTGTTGCAACAATTTCCTGAATACAACAATTGGATTTCACAATATAACGAGACGCCGTCATTTCGACCCACCTGCCGTCGGCTACGACGTCGTATCCTACAGCGACGGCGAGTACAGACCTGTTGCCCCTGCGCTTAACTCCGCTTCAGAACCGTAAACGGACGTGGCACCCAAGCTCGGCCTGCGCGACTTCGGCTCCGGATCACTCACGCCATGCGGTGAGTGACAATCCGGCCGATGTCGGCTGTTCTGTTGTAACCGGACGTTGCCCCCCACCCGCCCCATCAACCGCCCTGTGTGGCCACTGCCTTGAGGTCTTCGTCTTTTACGATTTCGGGGAACACGGGATAGACGCCGGCGACGCGGCCCATCTGCTGGGTGAGTGCGAGCACGGTGTCGATCGTTGGCGTCGGCACGCCGACGAGGCGGCCGATCTCCTGTACCGAGGTCAGTAGCGCGTCGAGTTCGATAGGCCGCTTCTTTTCGAGGTCCTGGAGCATCGAGGTGCGGTGCGCGCCGACCGAGGCCGCGCCGTTGATCCGCCGCTCGATGTCGACGCGGAAATTCGCACCGATCTTGCGCGCCAGCGTTTCGGCTTCTTCCATCATTTTGCGCGCGACCATCCGCGTGCCGGCGTCGGTGGCGACGACGTCGAGCGTGGCGTGCGTCAGCGCCGAGATCGGGTTGAAGCACAGGTTGCCCCACAGTTTCAGCCAGATGTCGTCGCGAATGTCGTCGTAGACCTTGCTCTTGAGGCCGGCCGCCTCGAACGCCTTGGCGAGCGCGGTCACGCGCGGCGTGATCGTGCGGTTGGGTTCGCCGAGGTTATAGCGATCGCCGTAGGTGTGCTGGATGACGCCCGGCGCGATGATTTCGGCGGCCGGGTAGACCGTGCAGCCGATCGCGCGTTGCGGGCCGATGTCGGCCCACTGGCGGCCCTGCGGGTCGACGCTTTCGACCTGCATATCGGCGAACGGGCCATCGAGGCCGTGGAAATACCACCAGGGGATGCCGTTTTGCGCCGTCACGACGGCAGAGTTCGGCCCGAGCAGGGCGCGCATGTGGTGGGCGCTCTCCCAGGCCTGGTGCGATTTCAGCGCGATGATCACGTAGTCCTGGTGGCCGAGTTCGGCGGTATTGCTCGACGCGCGGACTTTGGCGACGTGCTCGACCGTTTCGCCGTTTTCGGTGGTGATCAGCTTGAGGCCGTTGGCGTGGATGGCTTCGAGGTTTGCTCCGCGCGCGACGACGGAGACGTCGATGCCGGCTTTGGCCATCAGCACCGCGATGTGGCCGCCGATTGCGCCGGCGCCAAAAATGCAAACCTTCATCGCGTATCCCCTGGTTGTTCGTGCGGTTTGGGTTGGGCCGTTCCCGGCCGGTTCCATTTATTTGTGTGCCAACTTCTACAACTAAGGTCGCAGGTCAAGTGTTGGCATGCCGAATACCGGGCAGTCGTGCGCGCTAGCTCTTTGGAACCGGGTTAGCGATCGCCAGCCATACGGCGATCCGCGCTTCGGGTGCGGGGTGAGCGAGAAAATCCGTCACCACGGCGAGGCTGTCGGCGCCGGCTGCGAACGCGCCTGCTGCCCGCTCGACCGTCAGTCCGCCAATCGCAACCAGCGGCAGCGTGCCGATCCGCTGCTTCCACTGGCCGATCCGGTCGAGGCCCTGGGGCGCCCATTTCATCGCTTTGAGGATCGTCGGGTAGACCGGCCCGAGGGCAACGTAATCTGGCGCGGCGGCGAGCGCGATCTCGAGTTCGGCCTCGTCGTGCGTCGATAGGCCGAGCTTGATGCCCGCCCGGCGGATCGCGGCGAGGTCGGCGGTGGCGAGGTCCTCCTGGCCCAGGTGCAGCCAGTTCGCGCCGAGGTCGATTGCGGCCTGCCAATAATCATTGACGACAAGTTCGACACCGTGCGCGCGGCAGACGTCGAGGGACGCCGCGATCTGGCGCCGGACCTCGGCGTCGTCGGCGTCCTTCAGCCGGAGTTGTAGGGTGCCGATGCCGAGCGGGGCGATCCGCGCTACCCAGGTGGCGTCCGGCACGATGGGGTAGAACCGTGCGGGTTGGGGATGCGCGTCGAGCACGGGTCGCGTCATGGGCGGCCCCGGAGGTCGGGCAGGCCGGAGACCGGCGACGACGGGTTGGCCATGTCGCGCGGCTCCATCGGCCCGGCGCGATAGGCGGCGCGTCCGGCCTCGATGGCCTGGGCGAACGCTGCAGCCATGGCCGGGGGATCGGCCGCTTTGGCGACCGCCGTGTTCAACAGGCAGGCGTCAAAGCCGAGTTCCATGGCGTGTGCGGCCTGGCTCGGCAGGCCGAGGCCGGCGTCGATCACCAGCGGCACGCCGGGCAACCGCGCCCGCAACAGACGCAGTCCGTAGACGTTGTTGAGCCCTCGGCCGGAGCCGATCGGCGCGCCCCACGGCATCAGCAACTCGCAGCCCGCCGCCAGCAGGCGCTCGGCCACCACGAGGTCCTCGGTGGTGTAGGGAAAGACCTGGAAGCCTTGCTCGGTCAGCTCGCGGGCCGCTTCGACGAGGCCGAAGATTTCCGGCTGGAGCGTGTCGTCGTTGGCGATGACCTCGAGCTTGATCCACGGCGTGCCGAAGATCTCGCGCGCCATGAGCGCGGTGGTGATCGCTTCTTTGGCGGTGTGGCAGCCGGCCGTATTGGGCAGCACGGCGACGCCAAGATCGCGGATCATTTCCAGGAACCGTTCGCCTGTGCGGCCGCGCGCTTGTTCGCGGCGCAGCGAGACCGTGACGATGCCAGCGCCCGACGCCCGCACGCTCTCAGCCATTACGGCGGGCGAGGGATAGAGCGCGGTGCCGATCATCATGCGCGAGGTCAGCGCCGTGCCGTAGAGCATCAGCGGATCGTCGGCGAGGCTGGCGTGGCGCGGCGTGTGGGCGTTCATGTGGGGCGGTGTCGGGAGCGGGGTGGCGGTGGGCGTGGTGGGGGCAGTGTTGCTCAGCCGCCCACCTTAGCGCACGACCGGGGGATGCGTCCAATTCGCGGTGTTGGAGGGATGGCGGCCAAGAGGTAATGGCGACGCCTCGGTGGGTTTTGACCCGATCCGGTCTTTCAATCAAGTGGCTGCGCTTCTCGCAAGCTAACGTGGGCCGCCAGCGACGGGCTCAGCGCGCCATTGAAGTGGGTATGGTCTGTTGCGGCACCGGCTCAGACAGTCGACGCCTCAGTTCACCGGATTTGTTCAAGCCCTTCACGATCGCGACCATCGTGCCCGCCATCGGCAACAACGTCTCGTCCTCGGACCAGAACAACCCGACTTCCTGGATCACGACTGGATTGAACAGGTCGAGCGCACGGGTCCCTGGATGAAGTCCCAGCATTCGCGCGAAGTGCTGTGGAATGACGGTACAAAGCTTGGTGAGCTGTCCTTGGAACATCAGATGCAGGATGGATTCAGATTCGACCTTGGGCGACACCGTGCATCCGATTTGCCAGAAGGTGCCATCGATAATGCACGCCGTTCTGGGCCTGCACGTGCGCGTCGACCAGTTTGCGGGGATCGACCTTCGTCGCGACGGTCCAGTCGGTCGACGCCAAGGCAACGTCCCATCTTCTTTACGGCACCAAGGCCGTGCTGAAAAAAGTGCGGTCGATCAACGCCATCTCGTTGGGCGAACACGGTGCGGATCGCACCGCAGGTAAAACCTGAGCGCAAACGGCAGCGTTGTAACTCCATTTCGCTCTATTGATCGATTGACGCGGACAAGTAAGTTTTGGCCACTCAGCTGATTGATCCAATCGTTGTGACTTGCCAGCGGACCAGCGCTAACAATGGCGGCTGGCCACAGGCACGCAGTGGTCCAGAGTTACCGACCTTGACCATGTCGCTCAAGCCGCAGGATAGATCGCAGCCGCGCGTCGCTCTGGCGGCGCTGATCGCCGGCGCCATAGCGATTGGCTCGTCGCCAATTTTGATCCGAATCAGCGAATTGCAGCCGACGGCGACCGCGTTCTGGCGAGTGGCACTTGCGACGCCGATTTTCTTTCTCATGTCGCGCTGGGGCGACCCGTCGGAAGGCATGCAGAATTTTTCGGTTCGAGGCGCGAACTGGCGAGATCTGGCGGGCCCCATCATTGCCGGAGTGTTTCTTGCCGTAGACCTCATGTGCCTGCACTGTTCGGTGCGGTACACGACGGTCGTCAACTCGATCCTGTTTCTCAATCTGGCACCGCTGTTCGTCGCCATGCTTGCGTGGCTGCTGTACCGGGAACAGGTCGGCGCGGGTTTCCTCGGCGGCATGGCGATCTCGATCGTCGGGATGGCGGCACTCGTCGGCAAGAACGAACTGGCTGGAAGCCAGGCTCTGCTAGGCGACGTTCTGGGTGTCGGTGCTGGTGCCTTCTACGGCGGCTACTTGTTTGCGGTCGCGCGGTGCCGGCAGCGGCTCTCGACAGCCAGCATCATGACGTGGAGCGCGGGAAGTTGTGCGGTCGTGCTGCTCATCGCGACTCTGCTGGTGCACGAAAACCTTCTCTGCAAAACGCTCAACGGCGTGCTGGTTCTGGCCGGCCTTGCCGTCATTACCCACGCTGGCGGCCAAGGCCTTATCGCCTACCGTCAAATGGTTGTTGCTTGCAAAATTGGCGTCTGTCGACACCGCCTGTAAATACTGGTTTTTCATCAGTAGCTTACGCAGATAGCGCGCTCGTTGATTGTGTGAACAGCATCATGAATGAAAACCACCAAGTAACAAATTTTACTCAGTAATTTTTTATCCGAAATTGCCTGTCATTCCCAGCCCAATTTTTCGATTGGAAGGAACTTTTTGCATGCAGAATGAGTTTCTGCGTCAGAGCACACGAAAATTTTTGGCGCGTTTAATTTATCGCAAACCAAACTGGAGCCCGTCATGGCCAACCCAACCCAATCTGAATTGTCGTCGCGCGACACCGTCTTAAAGCTGCTTTCCGACGACGAGACCGCTCGGGTCAGTATGGCCGAAACGAAAATGGCTCTCCCCGAGGGGACCGAGTACCTGGATCTAGAACAACTGGATAAAGGCATACAGCGTGCCAGCTCTGCAGCTGCCGTTCCGATGGATAACATCATTCCCCGCACAGCTGTCAGCAGCCAAACCTGGGGTAAGATATTGGCTCACATAAGGCGCTGAGCAACAGCTCCGTTGGGCGAACTCGTTTTGAGATGAGAGTGAATGGCGTTGCGCCGCCGCGGCGCCAAATTAAAGCTTTCCCTCCCGAGAGGGTTGCATGCTGGTCGTTTTCAATGCCCACAATCGCCCACTGAATCGCGCGGCAACAGAATAACGCACGCCAAAGATTAATTGCATGGGCGGCGGCACGATGCTGCTGCTCTCCATCAGTCGATAGCGGCCCCGACCCAGCATCAGTCAAGAATTTGGTCGCGCAACCCAAAGGAACTCAGCAAATGTCGCAACTCATTGCAGTCACGTACCCAGATCAGTTCAAGGCAGAAGAGGTTCGCGTCAAGCTTCGAAAATTGCAGCGCGAATACCTCATCGAACTTGAGGACGCGGTTGTCGTGACGACGGACAAGTCAGGCAAGATCAAGCTCCATCAAGCCGTGAACCTCATCGCCGTTGGCGCGCTATCGGGTGGATTCTGGGGCACATTAATCGGCATGATCTTTCTAAATCCATTGTTCGGAGCAGGTTTGGGCGTCGCCTGGGGCGCTGTTTCCGGTGCGCTGACTGACGTCGGCATTGATGATGATTTCATGAAAACCTTGGCGAAGAAATTGGCGCCCGACACGTCGGCACTTTTCGTGCTCGTGCGTAACGCCGCGCCCGATAAGGTCGTAGCCGAAATAGCCGAATTCGGCGGCACCATCCTTCGATCGTCGCTGAGTCACGAAGACGAAGCGAAGCTTCAAGCTGCGTTGGCGACCGGGGGGCTGGCGCCACGTGGCGCAATCGGCGGCCTCCCAGCGTCTCCGGCGGACAGCCGCGTGGAACCAAAGTTGAGCCCTGAGCCTGAAGATGGTGCATTGAAGAATCGCAAGGTTGAAAAGCTGCAAGGATTTGCAGGCGATGAGGGCACATTTGCCGAAGACGTTCGGAAGCCAGCGTCCATGAGCTCGCCTGATCCGGCAGATGGCCCCGAACAGGTCGATCGTCCCGGCTTTGATCTGGGTGGGTCGACTGGGGAAACTCAAGCGGGCAGGGGCCTCGGTCTGGGACCCGACGCTATGAAGAACAGGAAAACATCGGGATTGCCCCGCTAGGCGAGGCGTTGCCCGCTGCGGATCGGCGCTTGTTGCTTTTCCGAGTCGGAAGCCTCAACCGCCCGGGCGCACTAGTCTTACAGCCCTAGTGGCTTTTTGCATCTGACGTTTGGCTTCGAGGCCAACTACGAACGGGGACCAAATGTCAGACGCGCGATACAAGTCTCTCCAGAAGCAGTACGCCGCAGTTCGCAATCTGGCGAGCGCGTGAGCCAATAAGACAGCGGGAAACGTTCGAGTGATCGGGGAACCCTCAAGCGACTCCTGCGACGCGATATTTGGCTTTGGCTTTTTATTCCTGCTCGCACCCCATAACCCCCGAACCGCCGTCCAGGTCGGTTGCCCTCCAAGACGGACTGGCGAAGAGCAGCACGGCTATGGCGGCCGGCCGTTTTGCGCATCGTTGGCGCATGTGCCTTTTCTATCCGATCTCCTCGTAACAGAAGTGATAGAATGGCCATGTTCGACATCGCCGCCCTGACGCTCGTGGCAACAGCCATTCTGGCTTATGTCAACCACCGCTTTCTGGGTTTGCCGCCCTCCATCGGCGTGATGGCAGGTGCGTTGAGCTTATCTCTGCTGTTGATTGCCCTTGATATCGTCGGGGTTGCGCACCGGCTGCTCGCTTATGAACGGTCGCTGCTGCGGTCGCTCGATTTTTCGGCCGTGCTGTTGCAGGGTATGCTGTCGCTGCTGCTGTTCGCCGGCGCGCTGCAGACCGACCTCGACCTACTTCGCCACTATCGCATGCAGGTGGCTGTGCTGGCCGTCGTGGGCACGTTGGCGTCGACGTTCGCGGTCGGCTTTCTGATGTGGGGACTTCTACCGCTGGCCGGGGTCCCGTTGCCGCTGATCTGGTGTCTTCTGTTCGGTGCGCTGATTGCACCGACCGATCCGATTGCGGTGATCGGCATCCTCAAGACCTCGGGTGCTCCAAAAGAACTGGAACTGGTCATAGCAGGCGAGTCGCTATTCAACGACGGAGTGGGCATCGTCATTTTCACACTACTAGTTGGTGTGCTGGCCAGTGGCGTGACGCCCACCCTCGGCGAAAGCGGATTGCTCCTTCTGCGCCAAGCGGGCGGCGGCATCGTGCTCGGCCTTGCCGTCGGCCACGGCACATTCCGTCTGCTGCGGAGCGTAGACAATTATCAGCTGGAGGTGTTGCTGACCCTGGCCGCAGTTATCGGTGGCTACGCGCTGGCGAGCCGCATCGACGTTTCGGGACCGCTGGCGATGGTTGTCGCAGGTTTGATGATCGGCAACACCGGGCGCACCGTGATGTCGCGCACCACGCGCGGACATGTGGACATGTTTTGGGAGCTGCTGGCGGCGATCCTGAATGCGGTGCTGTTCGTCCTAATCGGCATGGAGGTTCTACTGGTGGTGTTCGCCGCCGAACTCTGGGTCGCGGGAACGATTGCCGTCGGCGTAACGCTGGGCGCTCGGCTGATCACGGTTGGTTTGCCGGCGGGTCTGCTCTGGCAATGGTTCCGTTTACCGGCCGGGTCGTGGATAATCATGACCTGGGGCGGCTTGCGCGGAGGGATCTCGGTCGCACTCGCCCTGTCACTGCCCACAGGCCCGAACGCGAACGTAGTGTTGGCGTTGACCTATTGCGTCGTCGTTTTCTCGATTCTGGTACAGGGACTTACGAGCCAGCTCGTCACTCGCAAAGCGCTTGGACAAGACGCAGTTTGATCGTTTATGAGCTCGGCGGAATACGGTCCTCTCCAAGATGTTGCACGTTCACGGAAAATACCGTCAGCCCAAAATTATGACGGTTTCGTCATATCTTCGCTGCTGGATACGAGGCCGAAAATACCGTCAAAAATACCGTCAAGTGTGTGGTGCTTGCCGAGAGGGCTACTGTCGGTGGTTGCGGTAAATGCTGGTTTTTCATCAATAGCTTGCACAGATAACGCGCTCGGTTATGATGTAAACTGCATCATAAATGGGAACCAGTAAGTAGCTGATTTTATTGAGTAATTTTACTCGGAAAATTGCCCGTTACTCCCACTCGATGGTGCCGGGGGGTTTGCTTGTGATGTCGTAGACGACGCGGTTGATGCCCTTGACCTCGTTGATGATGCGCGTCGCGGCGCGGCCGAGGAAGTCGTGAGCGAACGGGAAATAGTCGGCCGTCATGCCGTCGACGGACGTGACCGCGCGCAGCGCGCAGACGTGATCATAGGTCCGCCCGTCACCCATCACGCCAACGGTCTTGACTGGCAACAGAACGGCGAACGCCTGCCAGATAGTATCGTAGAGGCCAGCTTTCCTGATTTCGTCGAGATAGATGGCGTCCGCCTTGCGAAGGATGTCGAGCTTTTCGCCCGTGATCTCGCCTGGGATGCGGATGGCCAAGCCTGGCCCCGGAAACGGGTGGCGACCGACGAACGCGTCGGGCAATCCAAGCTCACGGCCGAGATCACGGACCTCGTCTTTGAACAGTTCGCGCAACGGTTCGACCAGCTTGAGGTTCATGCGCTCGGGTAAGCCGCCGACGTTGTGGTGCGACTTGATCGTGACCGATGGCCCGCCGGAAAACGATACGCTTTCGATCACGTCGGGATAGAGCGTGCCTTGTGCAAGGAACTCCGCGCTTTGTCCTTGCGCGCCTTCGACACGTTGTCCTTGCGTGCCTTCGACACGACCGAGCTTCTTCGCCTCGGCCTCAAACACATCGATAAACAGCCCGCCGATGATTTTGCGCTTTTGTTCGGGATCGCTGACGCCGGCAAGCTTGCTGAGAAAAAGCTCCTGGGCTTCGACGTGGACCAGCGGAATGTTGTAATGGTCGCGGAACAGCCCAACGACTTCGGCCGCCTCGTTCATTCGCAACAGGCCGTGGTCGACGAAGATGCAGGTCTGTTGCGCGCCGATCGCCTCGTGGATAAGGACGGCGGCAACCGCGCTGTCGACGCCTCCCGACAACCCGCAGATGACCCGGCCGTGACCGACCTGTGCCCGGATTTTGTCGATCGCCTGCTGGCGGACCTTGTCCATCGTCCATGCCGGCGCAATGCCAGCGATGTCGCGCACGAAGCGGGTGATGAGCCGGCCCCCGTCGGGTGTGTGGACGACTTCGGGGTGGAACATCGTCGTGAAGATGCGGCGGGCCTCGTCGCTGGCGATCGCGAACGGCGCGTTCGGGCTGGCTGCCTTGACGGTAAACCCATCGGGCAGCTTGGTGACGCGATCACCGTGACTCATCCACACGGGATAACGGCTGCCGACGTCCCATAGGCCATTGAACAATGCCGACGGCGCGACGATTTCGATATCGGCCCGGCCAAACTCAGCCGCGTGACCGCCCTCGACGACGCCGCCGAGCTGCACCGCCGTCGTCTGCTGCCCGTAACATATGGCAAGCACAGGTACACCGAGATCGAAGACGGACTGTGGCGCCCGGGGTGACCCGGTCGCCGTAACCGATGCTGGCCCGCCAGACAGGATGATAGCCGACGGTTTGAGCCGATCGAGCGCGACTTGGGCGTGTTGGAACGGGTGAATTTCGCAATAGACGTGCGCCTCTCGGACACGGCGCGCGATCAACTGCGTCACCTGGCTGCCAAAGTCGACGATCAGAACGCTGCCGGTCGCTGCGGGCGCATGCTCGCGGTCGCTTGGACTGGCGTCGGAAGATGGAATGTGTGCTGTCATGGAAGCGAGATAGCGGGCCATAAGGCATCAAGCAACGGCCGCTGATGTCCGCGCCGTCGCACCTGTGGGCGGCCGGTGATGCGCATGCCGCCCGGCCCCAGGCAGTATCCGGCTCGTCAACAAGGCCGTTCGCAAAGTCGTTCTCGGCGTGCCGATCCTTTGCCAATACGCTGCCATTTAGACGCCACATTGTACGTCGCCACCACAAAAAGCAAACCCCATCGGGGCAAAGATCGGAAATTGACCGCCGATGTCAAAACGCATGATTTGAAATGCGACCCGAAAATAATTCAAGAGATGATGTTGACAATCGCGGAGAGGTCTGCAAATAAGAGCGGGTAGACGGAAGCGTGCTCGGACTAATCGACGATCCATCCAAAACTGTGATCGTTTGTCGAGAAGATCGACCGCTGCCGTTGTTAGAAATTTGGAATGGTAATCGAGCCAGAGCCTGGCTCATTAACGAGAGCTTCCGATGTCACCGGTCCTGTTGAAAAATACGGATAGCCAAGTGTTCGATGCCTATGCGTTCGAGGCATATGCCGCGTACGTAATCGGTAGCACCCGTGACGACGTCGGCGTCTACAGGCTAGACGACAATAGCTCCGCCGGGAGAGGCAGGGACGCAGGCTAGTCGCCCGTCCCATCACGTTGTGAGACGTGAAGCCCTCCTCCGGCAACTGCCGCGGGAGGGCTTCTTCGTTTTGGGGTCGGGCGATCAGTCCAGTCGGGACATCCGGGCGGGCGGTCAGCTCGTCAGCCTCGAAGCACGAACCAACCCGCCAACAAGCCCGATAGCGCAATAAACACGGCCATCTTCGGATGGTCGGGAGACGCGGTTCCATACGCCGATGCGTGCGGAACGCGTGTGGTGCGGTTCGTCCAGTGGTGAAGAGAACGGTTACTTCGACTCATAATCGCGAGGTCGTGGGTTCGAATCCCACTCCCGGAACCAAAGCCCATCGTGGGCCGGGGTAGCTCAGTGGATAGAGCGCGTATGTACCGTCTCGGCCTGTTCCCTGGACACTCACATTACGGGTGTATGGTGAGACAAAACAATATCCCGCGCGGATCGCGCGCGGCGGACGTCCAGTGGTGATGAGAACGGTTACTTCGCTTGGTACGCAGGTTGTCGTGGGTTCGAATCCCACTCCTGGAAGCAATTCCAGGGTAGCTCAGTGGGAGAGCACCTTACCGTCTCGGCCGTTTCCCTGGACGTCCACCGCGCGTGAATTGAGCGGCTATAAGAATTTGAATCCGGATACGCCCGATGGTGGAGATTGCGGTTACTTCGTTTGTATCGACCGTACCGCTGTCGTTTCGTTCCTCGGGCGACTAAAGCCGAATTGGAGGTGCCATGTGATGATATGGACGGAACAGAGTCGCGCGTATTGGAACCCGAATTCCGATAGCCGCCTCTTTTATCGGCGCGCAGCGGACAGGGCCCTTCGGTCAGCCGCCGCGCACCCGGCCGGATGGTGAAGGTGGCGGATACTTCGTACGAGAGGATCGGTGCCGCCGCCGGCCGGTTCCGGCGAAAATTTTGCCGGCCGGTCAGACTTCGCGGGTTCACGCTCGCGAATTGACCACCTTGAGTTCGGCTTGGGCATAAAGTTCTCGCCGCTCGCCTGGCTGCGACCGGGTGGGCGGACGGAGACTTGGCCCAAGCCGTTGAAAGACGAGCAGACATAGCGGCCGATGGTGAAGAGACCGGTTACTTCGAGGATCCAGTGTCAGGAAGCATGGCGTGAGCCACTGCGACGGGCTTGCGGGTGAAAGTCCCGCCTCTGCGGCCAATGCGACGCAGATGTGGCGGAATGAGACGCGCTGGAAAAGAGGCTGTCCAAACAGGCTCTTGGCAACTGTCTCGCTGGTTCCTCGGCCGCTTGTTGAAATTGTGACACGAACGACGACCAACCTGGATGAGAGGACCTGCTCCCGAGCAAGTGTGTGATGCGATGCGATTGAACAAGCATAAGCCGGCAAAGCCCGAGCGGACGCACGAAGGAGCGCGTCTCCCGAAGGCTGCCCGAACCCTCGATGACGTGGCCCGTCTGCGTCGCGCGGTAATGTCGTGCCTGCTGTGGGAGGACGAGTTCTACGAGGACGGCGAGGCGATTGCTGCCCGCATCACGACGCTCGCCGCCAAGGTCGATCCCGAGGTGGTGGCGCGCATCGCCATCGAAGCCCGGTCGGACATGAACCTGCGTCACGCGCCACTACTGTTGCTGACGGTGCTCGCCAAGACGGGCGCTGGCCGCGAAAAGCTCGTCGCCGACACGGTCGAAGCCGTTGTCCAGCGCGCCGACGAGCTGTCGGAGTTGGTCGCCGTCTACTGGCGCAACGGCAAGCGTCCATTGCCGGCTCAGTTTAAAAAGGGCCTGGCACGGGCGTTTGCCAAGTTCGACTCCTACCAGCTGTCGAAGTACGACCGGCCCGGTCCGGTTCGGCTGCGCGACGTGCTGTTCCTCGTCCACGCCAAGCCCAAGGCGGCCGAACAGGCCGATCTGTGGAAGAAGGTGGCCGAGAAGCAGCTCGAATCTCCCGACACCTGGGAGGTTGCGCTGTCGGGCGGTGCCGATAAGCGCGAGACGTTCGAGCGGCTGCTGCGCGACGGCAATCTCGGCTACCTCGCCTTGCTGCGCAACCTGCGCAACATGGCGGAAGCCGGGGTCAGCGAGGCGCTGGTCAACACCGCACTTGCCGACCGTAAGGGTGCCAAACGCGTGCTGCCGTTCCGCTTCGTTGCGGCAGCGCGTGCGGCCCCGCGCTTCGACAAGGCAATCGACAAGGCGCTGCAGGCCGCCGTGTCTGGCCAGCCGCGCCTTGAAGGCCGTACGATCGTTCTCGTCGACGTGTCGGGCTCGATGGACTGGCAGTTGTCGAAGCGGTCGGACCTGAAGCGCATCGATGCCGCCGCCGCGTTGGCGTCGTGCATCAACGGCGACGTGCGCGTGTTCACGTTCACGGACACGGTCGTCGAGGTGTCGGCACGGCCGGGTCTCGCCGGGATCGACGCCATCCTGCGGTCACAGCCGCGCGGTGGCACGTATCTCGGCAAGGCCGTCGAGCGGGTCAACCGTGAGCCTCATGACCGGCTGATCGTCATCACCGACGAACAGACGGCCGACAAGGTGCCCGATCCGAAAGTGGCGCGGGCCTACATGATCAACGTCGCGTCGTTCCGCAACGGCGTGGGTTACGGCAAGTGGCTGCACCTCGACGGGTTCTCCGAGCGCGTCCTCGGCTACATCGCCGAGTACGAGCGGACGTTTGGGTGAAGCCACGACCAGGCAGGGATCAAACACAGGCGGGGCCTCGGCGTCCCGCCTGTGTTTCCATGTCTTTCGTGTCTTAATTCATCTGTCGGACCCGCTGGGACGGTCGAGTGAAGCCACACGGCGAGGACGCGCGTAGCTCTTACGATCACAACCGCGCCAACCCATCGAGAGAGCACAATGACCGAGCGACCAAACCGCGTCGATTGCCCCGTAGCTGATGGAGAGGTCCATTGCCGACGGCTTGGCCATGCGTTTGCAGTTTGCGTCGCCGCCTTGGGGACGGTCGCAACCGTCGCGACGGTCGCGACCTCGCTTCCCGCAACGGCCCAGCCGGTGAACTTCGAGGCTTGGCCGGTGCTCTCCAGCACGTTTCCGTCGACGAGCGGCGGCGGCATGATGATAAAGGGCTACGACCCTGTCATCACCGGGGAAAAGTGCATCACGACCTTCATGGCCGTCCCGCCGGGCGACAATCCGCCGGTTTATGCGAACATCGTCGAGTTCGACGCCGTTGCCGTCGAGGGCGGCATCCTTTGCACCAACGGGAAATGGCGCGCCTTCGAGGGCGGAGCGAGCGGCACGACCCCGTTCCGCATTTTTTTCAAGAACGGCGTCTTCCGCGCTGGCGGATGACGTCAGCGCTCCAGTCGCTCGCGGGTCAAGACCTTGGCGAGTTCGACGCCAGGCTGGTCGAACGGGTCGAGCCCGAGTGCACGGCCCGCAAGGATCGTCTCCAGCATGAAGTGCATCAGGATCGCGCCGAGGGCTTCGGCGTCGAGCACGGGGATGTCGATCGTACGAACCGGACGCCCAGCGCGAACCAGCGCCTCGGGCAGGGCGTGAGACTGCGCATCGACGATGTCGCCGACGGTGCGCCCGCCAAGATATTGAGCCCCGGCGAGTTCAGCCAATGACGGATCGAGCCGCGGACCCGAGCCTGCCGTCGGGACGCGCAGGATCGTCGTCATCATCTCGCGCGGGCCATCCATGAACATCTGCAGCTGGCTATGCTGATCGAGCGGGCCCGTCGCCGGGATCGGGATGGTTCCTTCGCCGCCCTTGCCGAGGCTTTCGGCCCACAGCTGGACGTACCATTCGGACAATTTTTGCATGCGGTCGGAATACGGCATCAGCACGCTTGCTTTGACGCCGCGCTCTTTGGCCAGACCAACGGCGATCGCAGCGCCGAGCGCTGGAGCGCAGTCCTGCACGCGGGCCGCCGTCAGCATCTCTGTCACGACGCGCTTGGCTCCGCGCCGAACCGCTTTGGGATCGACGCCGCGCGCGATGCCGGGTAACAAACCAACGGTCGTCAGACACGAAAACCGCCCGCCGGTGCCGGACGGGTGGTCGAGCATTGGGATGCCGTGGGCTGAAAACAAGTCGCGCAGGCCGTTTTTGACGCCGGGCCGAGCCGGTTCGGTGATGCCGAGAAACAGCGACGGGATTCGTGCTTCCAAGCCAGCAGCTTTGACCGCCGACAGCGCAGCGATGGCCTGGGCCAGCGTCTCTGCCGTGCCGCCGGATTTGCTCGTGACGACGAAGCGCGTCGTTGCGAAGTCGAATTCGGCGAGCGAGCCAGACAGCGTATCGCCGTCGAGATTGTCATAAAACCGAGTGCGCGGACGTTTGATCGTATCGATCGGCATGGCGCCGGGAATATTCCAGCCGGCCAATTGCGCAATCGTCTGCCCCCCGAGGCCCGAACCGCCCGTGCCGTAAAACACGATAAGCCGGGCGCCTTCGGTCAGCGAGGCGAGCGCGTCTTTCGCGGCATCGATATCGGCGGTTTCATCAACGATACGCAGCAGCTCGAGCCGTGACCCGGCATGATCCGCGCGCAAAGCGGTCAAACCTGGTTCGATGCGTGCAAGCCAGCGGTCGAGTTCGGCCGGTGTCAGACCATAGGTGCCAACGTCGTCAAGACAGCCGTTGATCGACTGTTGGTAGGGCAGACTGGCCTCGGCCATGTGACGTATCCTGTTGGAAATGGTCGGCGTCAGGGCGGTTTATCCCTTAGCAGGGCCGCCGCCAACCGTGCGGTCAGCACAAAGAGTGCGAAGGGATGTCGATACCGCGCAGTTCACTGCGGCGAGCGCTTCGCACGCAGTGATATGCGTAGCAACTATCCAGCGGCGGCAGCGTTGCCGACCAGAGACAGCATGGCGCGCTGAATTTCTTTGTTACCGGCGATGATGTCGCCGGTGCCGAGCATGTCCTCAGCCCCGTCGAGGTCGGTCACGAACCCACCGGCCTCGCGGATCATCAAGATGCCAGCTGCCATGTCCCACGGCTTGATGTTGCGCTCCCAATAGGCGTCGAAACGGCCAGCGGCGGTCCATGCCAGGTCGAGAGCTGCCGAGCCGGTGCGCCGGATACCAGCGACCTGTTTCATGACGACCTCGATCTCGTTCAAGAACTGCGCATGCCCGGTCCGTCCGCGGTGCGGGATACCGGTTGCGACGACGCAATCGTCGAGCGTGCGGCGGGCTGCAACGCGCAGGCGGCGATCATTGACGAACACGCCTTTGCCCTTCTCGGCGGTGTACAGTTCATCCGACACCGGATTGTAGATGACGCCAGCCACGAGCTGGCCGTCGCGCTCCAACCCGATCGACGTGCAAAACAACGGGATCGAGTGGAGAAAGTTGGTGGTGCCATCGAGCGGATCGACGATCCAGCGGTGGGTCTGATCGTCGCCTTTGACGAGACCCCGCTCCTCCATCAGGAACGAATAACCCGGGCGGGCCTTCGACAACTCGGTGTAGATGATGTCCTCGGCACGGGTATCGGCGAGCGAGACGAAATTCGCCGGGCCTTTGACCGAAACCTGCAGATGCTGAACCTCGCCAAAATCCCGCGACAAGGACCGGCCAGCTTTGCGCGCAGCACCGACCATGACGTTCATCAGTGCTGAAGCAGGCATCTGGAGGGCCTTTTTGGCGCGGATCAGCGCAATCTGGAGGGGTGGAGCCGGTTCGGGCTTCGGCCTAAAACCGTTGGCCAGTCATATGGCCTGCGGTGGTGGCGAATACCGCGCGATCTAAACATGGATCGCGCAGCCAACCGCAGCCGATCCGGTCGGATAGGGGATGCTCTCGCCAGACGCAAGGTGTGGCGCGAGGTCCGGTGGCGGGCTTAGCGCTGCGCCTGATTGAGGGCGCAACAGCAAAACCGAAAGAGTTGCCGGTCAAGGCGGGGGCACAGACAGTGCCGGCACAGACGGCACCAGGTCCGACCCAGCCTGCAGCGGCCCGCAACAGCCGCTCCCGCCCCGCCGCAGCGCCTCAACCCGAACGTAGCTTGATCGATGACGGGTTCGGCCGGTGAGCAACTGCCGTTCAGCGTAAACCGTAGCGTTAAAAACCCTGGGATAATTCAGGCTGCGACGTGTTGAACTCTAGTGAAATCGAAATGCCGAAGGTCTAGTATACGCCTTGGGGCACGTCAGGAGACCCACAGCGGCGCATGGAACAAGCCCAGAACATCAGCCTTGATACGCTATCGGTTCGCGAACTGACCGAGTTGCAGGAACAGGTGCAGAACGCGATTCGTTTGCTGATCCGCCAACAAAACGAGCTGCGGGCAGCAGCTAAGTTAGCCCCGGTCGCAAAACCTGTCACGATCGACCTCGAGCGCGAGCGCGATGCGTGGCTGGCCAAACGCCGCGGACATTAAAGCACTGCGACCTGTCAAAACGCCGCTGAAATCAAATCAGCGCGTGCTACCCCGCGCTGACAGCAGCTGCCTCGTCGGCCCGTGTCCGCTTCCCGCGAAGTTAAAAGCGGTCCGACGCTACGCCCAGAACGCGACCTCGGCGAGAGACAGATGCGGGCCATTGCGGTAAGCGGCGCAACGCGTTGCAAGCCCCGTGGCATCGTCGATATCGACGGCAAAACCGGCGACCGCTCCAGGTCCGTCGGCCGGCTCGAAGCGGGCCCGCGGCAGCTTCGTAATGAACCGATTGACTGGTTCTTCGACCGTCATGCCGAGGATACTGTCGTAGCATCCGCACATGCCAGCGTCGGACAGGTATGCCGTGCCTTTCGGCAAAACACGGTCGTCACCCGTTGGGACGTGGGTATGGGTGCCGACGACCCCGCTGACGCGTCCGTCGAGGAAATAGGCGATTGCCTGCTTCTCGCTCGTCGCTTCGGCATGCATATCGAGGAAAATGGCGTCCGCACCGCGTTTCAGGCCGCAGGCGTCGACGGCTTGGTCGACCGCGCGGAACGGGCAGTCGATCTCGCTCATGTAAGTCCGGCCCATTGCGTTGATGACCAGAACGTCGGCACCGTTGCGCGCCTTGAACAGCCCAGCGCCTGCCCCCGGTGTACCGGGTGGATAGTTGATCGGCCGCAGAAGGCGCGGCTGACGGGAAATATAAACGAGCGTTTCTTTCTGGTCGAAGGCGTGGTTGCCGAGCGTTACGACATCGGCACCAGCATCGAGCAGATCGTTCAAAATCGTTTCCGTTATGCCAAAACCGCCAGCCGCATTCTCGCCGTTGATGATCAAGAAATCTAGCGCGTAGCGTGCGCGCAGTTCGGGGATCGCGCGTAGTGCAGCTTCCCGCCCTGCCCGTCCAACCACGTCTCCGAGAAACATCAGGCGCATTCGGGCATCCTAGTTTTTGGCACAACGCCGGACCGATTAGGGTTTCCTGATCCCGCCCGGCCCGCAGTCCGACGGCTGCTGGAACGATGAACACGGGTGTCAAAGCCCGCAGCGAAATGGTCCCGATGGGGTGAGCACCCAGTCGAGCGGCTCGTCGTAATCGAGGTGGGGGACGGCGTCCAGACGCTGCTCGTCATAGGCCAAGCCTACCGCGACGATTGGCTTGATCCGGCGCAGTTCGGCAAGCGAGCGGTCGTAAAAACCGCCACCGTATCCCAGGCGGTAGCCCGCGCTGTCGAACGACAGTAATGGCACCAGGACGATGTCGGGGTGCACGACCGGCCGCGTAGGAAGCGGCTCGGCAATGCCCCAAACCGCCGGCGCCATGGCATCGCCCGGCGACCATGATCGAAACACCAGCGGGCGGTCGCGGCCCTGCATTGTCGGAAGCCCGAGGGGGTGGCCATCCGCATGCAGCCGCAGCAGCAACGGCGCCGGATCGATCTCGTCGCGGATTGCCGAAAATCCCGCAACCGACCCCCCTTGTGCCATCGCTGCACCGAGGAAACCGAGGCCATGTGCGGCGATCCGCTCGCCCGCCGAAGATCCATGCGTGGCAAAAGCTGCGGCCCGACTGAGCTTGGCGACCTCGCGCAATCGATTTTTTTCGGTCACGGGTACGCTCGCCATCGGGTACTACGGCCTCTCATCTGGTCGCGATTTCAATGACCTCGAGCAGAATTGGCGCGCGTTGTTGAAACGTGCGAGCAGCCTGCGCGCGACCTCGGACATAGACCTTTTCTCCAGCCAACCGGTAGAGATCCTGGAAGCCTTCGGCGGTGTTGGAAAACAGCTGAACACTGTAAGCCGCCTCAACCCGGTCGGCGTCATCTTTGCCGGTGAGGCACACACCTTGCGGCACCACCACGATGAATGCAGCCGGGCCAAAACCTTCTTGCAGCCCGAGACGCCCCTGGACAACGCTCTGGTCCGACCCGGCCTCGAGGCAAGCCGCCGTCGGAACCGGCACGTCTTGGCCGGAGGATTGTGCTGCAGCCCCGTGACTTAGCGATACGACGGCGAGGAGCGCGAGGGCGGCAAAAGTCTTCGTTATGCGTCGCATACTGGTCACCGGGAGTTTCGGAGTCATTCAAGCGTGGCATACGCGGCACGCGATGGTCCAGATCGAACCGGCAGCAATTGACGGCCGAAACGGGTTCGGACGACGTCATGGTTGGTTCCAACAGGACGAAACATGACATGACGGCACCGGCGACATTGAAAATCTTGAAGCCTGCCCATGCGCGCGAGCTATCGCAGCTGATCGAGATCTACCAGCAAGCGATCGACCCGACCGAGCAAAAGACGGCGGGCGAAATCGCGACCATGGTATCGGACCCGCGCTATGTGTTGATGGTGTCGGAACAGGGCGGCGCGGTAAACGGTTTTACAATCACGATATTTCCAGCCGGCGCTGACTTCTTCCTGCTCGAATACATGGCGGTGGCCGCATCCGGACGGGGCCAGCGGATCGGCGAAGCGCTGTTTCAAGAGGCCTACCGTTACGGCTCCACGCGCGGCCCGGCAACGATGGTGTTGGAGGTCGACGAGCCCGGCAAAAGCTCCAATCCCGACAACGACACCGACGCGCGCTACCGCTTCTACCGCCGCCTCGGCTGCCGCCTCGGCTGCCGCCGGATTGGATCGCTCGGCTATATTTTGCCGCTCGAAACGGGCGGAGCGCCGCCCCCGATGATGTTGCTGACCCATCAGGTCCCGGCCCTGATGTCGGTGTCACCCGAGCGGCTACGGCATTGGCTAGAGACGATATACGTGACGGTGTACCAGAAATCGGCGGTCGATCCGCGGATCGGGTCGATGATTTCGTCAGCCGCCGCAAGCTATCCAGCCTTACCCATGTAACGGCAAAATCTCTTGCACGCAGGCATCTGGTGTGCAAACATCAGATGCATGCGTACAACCGTCGACATCGACGACGACATTCTGGCAGCCGCGCGAGATTTGGCGCGGGCGGAGGGCAAAACCATGGGACAAATACTGTCTGAACTCGCGCGGCGTGGGCTGACCACGCCCGACCCGGCTTTCTCCAATCCAGCGTTCTCCGGGTTTGGCGATGGTGGTTTCTCGGAAGCCTCGGCGCCATATCGCGCCGCCAACGATTGGCCGGTATTCCCGGTCCGTGACGGCCCTCCGGTCACGTCCGAGATGATCGAGCGGCTACAAACCGAAATCGACCGGGAGGATGCCGAAGCGTTCGACCACGCCACCAACAAGCCAATCTGACCGGTTGGCGCGGACCCATGAGAGCGCTGCTCGACATCTCGATGCTGCTGGCGCTGTTCGACACCAAGCATCTGCACAACCGCGCGGCCCAAGCGTGGTGGCGGGACAACCGCGACCACGGGTGGGCCACGTGTCCGTTGACCGAAAACGGATTTCTGCGGATCGTGTCGCAACCGGGGTATTCGAACCCGGTTGCGATCGCCGATGCGCTGGCCATGCTGCGCGGTTGGGCAAAGCCGCCCCTGCATGCGTTTTGGCCCGACGACGTGTCGCTGCTCGACGCGACCATCGTGGACCATGGCCGGGTTCTCGGTCCACGGCAACTGACCGACATCTACCTGCTGGCACTAGCCACGCGTCACGGCGGGCGATTCGTCACGCTCGACCGCGGGATCTCGGTTCGGGCGGTCCACGGCGCAGAAGCAGCCAACCTCGTCATGGTGCTGTGAGGGGGCGCAAGCTTTGCGGATGTTGAATTACTAATTTAGCCCTGACTTACGGCCACAGACCTTAAATACGGCCCCACTTAACGTGGAAAGCAAAAGAAGCGTCCGTGATGTGAAGCTTGCGTAGCTTGCTATCGTACTCAAGAACGGGCTGGCCGATCTTAAGCTCTTCGGAAATTTCTTGGGACAGGCTTCCTAGTCGACTCAGCGCCCTTGTTATTGCTTCTGTCTCAGGCGGATCGCCAGCGACGATTTCCTCTATTTTACGAGTGACATCACCAGCAGCGATCATGGTAGCCGGAAGTTTCTGACTTATGGCCAGCAGCACAAGTTGATAAATATTGAGCTCTTCGCCATCGGACGTCTTGAATCGCTTCAGCCGATTTTCATTCGGCGAGCGGAAGTCGGATACAATGCGTGTCACGTCGAGATTGGCTTCTTGAGCAACAAACTCCTCGAAGAAGTTTTCGTAACGCTCGCCGAGAGTTAACTTTACGGGTTTAGATTGCCGCTCGGATATACCATGTTTTTGACACAGTCGAAGACAGAATTTCTGCAATAGATTTGGACTGCCGAAAGCGTGGAGGCAGAATTGCTTTACAACATTATCCGCCGGCACGACGTTAAGCGCTTTAAAACCCTTGTCGCAGATTTCTTTTAAGTCATCCTTGCTCCACATCGGCATCTGCAATGTGCGCGTGCGCCCTTGCATATCGATCATCCCAGCAACGACATCATGCTCGCGATGGGGAATGCCAAGCACAACGACCCTCATGCCCTCGAAAACGGGTCCTTTCAGAGCTCGAATGACGTTCCGCTGAACAGCTGGCCCGATCGTATGGAAATCTTCGATTACAAGAACTTTCCGACTCGCTATCAATAGCTTGATCACTTCTTCCTGCGGGTCAGTAACTAAATGCCTTTGAACATCGGCAGCCTGTTGTTCGGTCGTTTCGTTTTTGGTACCTATTTCGAAGGTCGGCAGCGGAAGTACTTCTGCAACGAGACGACCAACTCCGCGATCGGTATTAATGCCGATACCCGCCTTGTTGACGGTATGTGATTTTGAACTTTTTGTTTCACTCGACACAATTGTGTGGGCCGCACCGGCTTTTGAAGCGACGTCGTTCCAAAATCGGTCCTCTCTATCTTGTACGCGGGTGCCATCGATCGTGACACGTACATTATCGGGGATCACGGTCTGGGTGAGAACACTTTTGCCACTTTTCGTTGGGCCGATTAGCAGAAGAATTTCCCGGGTTTCACGAATGTGATCGCGAACGGTGGCCTCAAGACCAAGTTTTTCGCGCGGGACATAGGTAATCGTTGGTTTGCCACCAGGAACAAATACCTCGGCAAGCGAAATCTTGCCACTTTTGCCCATTGATCTAGTAGATGGCGCCGCTGGACCAATTGGCGGACGACTGCGAAACCAATTGAACATAAACATCCCCGAACTCAATAGTTCGAGTAACCATGCCTTGGCCCAAGTCAGGTGGCAAGCCACATATGTCGTAATTTTTGGTCACGCCGCATGACGGCGAAAATCCACATCGAGGCCGCAGGCCTCAGGCAGCAAAGCGACCCGGCGCGAGCGCCGCCCTCGCGGAGGCCGCCCGAGCGTCAGCTCGGTGCAGCGGCCGCCAGTGATAAACCCGCGAGCGGCATCACAGCGGAATGTTGTCGTGCTTTTTCCAAGGGTTTTCGAGCGTCTTATTGCGCAGCATGTTGAAGGCGCGCGCGACCCGCTGGCGCGTCAAACGCGGCATGATCACCTCGTCGATGTAGCCGCGCTCGGCGGCGACGAATGGGTTTGCGAACCGCTTCTGGTATTCATCGATGCGGCCGGCGAGCTTCTCCGGGTCCGACAGTTCCGAGCGGTAGAGGATTTCGGCGGCGCCCTTCGCGCCCATGACGGCGACTTCGGCCGTCGGCCACGCATAGTTGACATCGCCGCGAATGTGCTTGGAACTCATCACCACGTAAGCTCCGCCGTAAGCCTTGCGGGTGATCAACGTGACCTTGGGCACGGTGGCTTCGGCGAACGCGTAAAGCAGTTTAGCCCCGTGCTTGATCAGGCCGCCGTACTCCTGTGCGGTCCCCGGTAGGAACCCCGGAACGTCGACTAAGGTCAGCAGCGGAATCTCGAAGCAATCGCAGAAGCGCACGAAGCGGGCGGCCTTGCGCGAGGCATCGCTGTCGAGCACGCCGGCGAGCACCAGCGGCTGGTTGGCCACGATGCCGACGGTCCGCCCCTCGATGCGGGCGAAGCCGGTGATCATGTTGCGCGCGAACTGTTCCTGGATTTCGAAGAAGTCGCCCTCGTCGACAAGCTTCACGATCAATTCGTGCATGTCGTAGGGCTTGTTGGGGTTGTCTGGCACCAGCGTATCGAGCGACGCGTCGACCCGGTCGGCGCCATCGGCGGTCGGCAGTTGCGGAACGCCCGAGCGATTGTTGGAGGGGAGGAAATCCATCAAGCGGCGCATCTGCAGCAAGGCTTCGACATCGTTTTCGTACGCGCGATCGGCGATCGACGACTTAGTCGTGTGAACCTTCGCCCCGCCGAGTTCCTCGGCCGTGACGGTCTCGTTAGTCACGGTTTTCACGACATCCGGGCCAGTGACGAACATGTAGCTCGTGTCTTTGACCATGAAGATGAAGTCGGTCATGGCAGGCGAGTAGACGTCGCCGCCAGCGCACGGTCCCATGATCAGCGAGATCTGCGGGATGACCCCCGATGCCATGACATTGCGGGTAAAGACTTCGCCATATCCGCCGAGCGCGTCGACGCCCTCTTGGATGCGCGCGCCGCCAGCATCGAATAGGCCGATGATCGGCGCCCGGTTCTTGATCGCCATGTCCTGAATCTTGGTGATCTTGCGGGCATGGGCTTCCGACAGCGAGCCGCCGAATACGGTAAAATCCTTGGCGAAGACGTAAACAACGCGGCCGTTGATCGTGCCCCACCCAGTGACGACGCCATCGCCAGGGAACTTGGCCTTGTCCATCCCGAACTCGGCGCAGCGGTGTTCGACGAACATGTCGAACTCCTCGAACGATCCTTCGTCCATCAGCAGTTCGATGCGCTCGCGCGCGGTGAGACGGCCCTTCGCGTGCTGGGCGTCGATCCGGGTCTGTCCGCCGCCAAGCCGTGCCCCGCCCCGCCGCCGTTCGAGTTCGTCAATCACCTGTTTCATGGACAGCGTCTCCAGTGGCGTTATTGGCAGGGCAGATTGCGCAGGCGGACTAACGGGAAGGCGCGGGCATCTAAGGCCTGCGCGTGTGGCCGCGTGAGATAGCACGCAAGCCGGTCTGCGCAAGCCAGTCTGCGGATCATGCCGGGATGGCGTCGCGCGGCAACCGCCTCAGTGGCGGAATATCGGTGCTGCGAGGTCGCCGGTATCCGTCTCTACCCCATTATTTGGGCCAGTGGCCGACTTCGGCCTGACAGCCTTGGCTGCTTTGCGCGGTGGGGCCGAGGTGGTCGTGCTCGGCGCGGTTGAAACTACGGTGTCGGATGAGGGATCGGCGACCGACGGGTTTGCGGTCGACACCGTCGCTGACCGGGTCGCGGCGGGGGTCTTCGGTTTGGGCTTGACCGAATTGGCGACCGCAGCGGCGGCAACCGCGCTTTGATAGCGGCCATCGTCGGCTGGCGAGGCGCGCACGCCTCCGGGCTCGCTATAAAAAATGTGCGCACCGATGGTGGCGATCGTCTGCAGACGTTCGCGCCAGACCGGCTTCACCGCCGTCGTATGATAGTGCGTCGCATGCTCGAGCTCGCGCAGGTAGACGCGCCCGGCAATCGCGAGTTCGGCGATGGTCTGCGCCTCGTCCCACAGTTCGCCCGATGGCTGTGACAGATGATCGAAGCAGACATAGGAGAACTGGCATTTTTCCCCGCGCGCCTCGCCCTGGTGGACGACGCCGCAAATGGTAGACGGCCATTTTTTCGACCGCGCGCGGTTCAAAACGACTTGCGCGACGGCGACCTTGCCGTCGTAACCTTCTCCGCGTGCTTCATAATAGATGGCCCGCGCAAGACAGGCCAGTTCGCGGGCCGGGGCAGCGGCAAACCGGCCGTAAATGCGGGCACCGAAATCATCGGGCACAGCGGCATCCGACAGCGCCGGTATGCCCGCACCGCCGCCTGGATGAGCGCGAATGGCTTCTGAAGCAAGACCGGGAGCCACCATTGTCACGGGATCGGAATTGGTGGCAAGCGCGGCCGTCACGGGCCGAGAACCGTCCGGCTCTTGACTGAGCGAAGCGACGGCTGGCTCATACAGCACCAATCCCGCGCCGACCGCCAAGATCAGCAGAGCGGTAGCAGCGATCCACGGCAAGCGGGGGCTGCGCGTGGCAAATTCGTTGCCCGACTTCGTAGGCGCGACGCCGCCTTCCGCATCGCTGGCCGACGGGTTTGGCGCCGGGAGCGGCGGCGGCGCCGCAAGTTCAGATTCGGTTGCGCGCAGCGTTGCCTCGGCATCGAGCCATTCAACGGCGGCATCATGTTGCAGATCACGCAATCGCAGGGCCTGTGTCGTGGCGCCCTCGATTAACTCGTGATCTGGCAACTCGTGATCTGACAGGATGTGATTCAGCCCAGGGGCAGCGCGGTGGCTGTCGCATATGCTCCCTGACATTGGCACTCCAAACACCGCAAACACGTGAAATCAGCACGAATTCGCACTTACCGCCAAGGTCTTCTGCAATCCACGGTGGAAATATCCGAACACGTCTCAACAATTCGGCTGATGCAAATTAGCATCGCCTCAGCAGAAAGCGGCAGTTGTGACCGGGGTTGCGAGCAAGTTGCGGCGGGAACCCGGCCGATCGTCAATGTAGCTTGACGATCGGCTCTGTGCGCCGCGTGATCAGGCGCGACAGCGTATCGAGCGCGACCTTGAAATACCCGTGCAGCGCGACCTCGTGCATTTTGTAAAGCGAGCGGTACATGAGCTTAGCGAACAGCCCCTCGAGGAACATCGAGCGGCCACCGATGAAGCCCATCAGGCTGCCGACGGTGGTGTAATGGCCGAGCGACACCAGCGATCCGAAATCGTGATATTTGAACGGGCGTAGCGGCTCGCCTTTGATGCGCCGGGCGATCTGCGCCAGCATATGATCGGCCTGCTGGTGGGCTGCTTGGGCGCGCGGCGGAAGCGGCTTATCGGACCCCTCAGGCACCAGCCAGCAGCAATCGCCGAGTGCGAACACGTTCGGGTCCCGGCTCGTTTCGAGGGTCTGCTTGACGACGAGCTGGTGGGACCGTGAGACCTCGAGACCATCGAGCTTGGTCAGCACGTCGGGGCCTTTGACTCCAGCTGCCCAGACAACGAGTTCCGACGGGATCGTCTCGCCCGACTGGAGTTCGACGCCGTCCTTCGTGACGCGAGTGACCCGTGCTTTGGTCCGCACGTCGACCTTCAGCTCCTGGAGCTTTTCCAGCACCGAATTGGAGATGCGCTCGGGCAGCGCCGGCAAGATCCGGTCGGCCGCATCGAGGAGCGTGATTTTGATATCCTTGTCAGGATCGATGTTGTCCATGCCGTAGGCGACGACGCCGCGCGCCGTGCGATGCAACTCGGCCGACAGTTCTGTTCCCGTCGCACCAGCGCCGATGATCGCGACGTGGAGCTGACCGGGGCGAACCGGGCCAGCTTGAGTGTGGGCGTAGAGGCAGGCATTGACGAGGCGGCGGTTGAACCGCTCCGCTTCGACCGGCGTGTCGAGCCGGATGGCGTGCTCCCATACGCCCGGCGTGCCGAAATCGTTGGACACCGACCCGATCGCAATGACGAGAATATCGTAAGTTAACGACCGCTCGGGCGTGATCGGGCGGCCTTCGTCGTCGTAGTTGGCAGCAATCGTCACCTTGCGGGCGGCGCGGTCGAGACCGGTCAGTTCGCCGAACCGATAGGTAAAGCCATGCCAGTGGGCTTGGGCGAGGTAATCGAGTTCGTGGCGGTCGGGATCCATGCTGCCCGCCGCGATCTCGTGCAGCAGCGGCTTCCAGACGTGCGTGCGTGAGCGATCGATCAGCGTAATATCGGCCTTCTTGGAGCGCCCATAGCGGCGTCCCAGCTTCGTCACGAGTTCAAGTCCGCCAGCCCCGCCGCCGACGACGACGACGTGCGGGCGGGCCGGCAGCGCATGCGGCGTTGCCTCTAGGGATGTCACGGGATTGGGCGACGATGCCGCTGTCGGCGCAGGCGGAGCGGGGGTCGTCGCGGGTGCGATCTCGTCGGGTTGCATGGGCGCTCCGTCTTGGCCGTGGCTCGGCTTGAAACATGCGCCGATCATGCAGCGACGCCAAGCTCCGCCACGCCGCAGGGCAGCATGACGCGGGACGCCGTGTCAACGCCAGGCACAGTTTCAATGGGCCTAATTACAACGGACCCAATTCAACGGGCCTGTTTCAACGGACGGGCCACTCGCCGGCCCCGCCTGCTGCGTCGAACCGGCGAATACGGCCACGGATTTTGCGCTTGCCGAGACGCCAATAGCTTGCATCCGGTGCGCCTGCTTCGGTCGAACCCGATGGGCCTGCGTGCGGATCTGGTTCGAGCTCGTCACGCTCGAGCAAGTCGGCATCGCTCGGAACGGTTTCAGCGGCCAAACCCACGCCGCGAACCGAACCGTCGGCATAACGCCGGGCGAAATCCTCGGCCCCGCTCATATCGAGATCACGATCGCCCGCGCGTTGATCGCCGATCGGGGCGTCGATTGGAATCTGGGCGGAAGCGACCGGTTCTGAGTGCCGGCGACCACTCGAAAGCGCCGGCCAAGCCGAGACAGGAGCCGGCCAGAACATCGATGATGACTTCGATGGCGGTGGCGACGGCGCGGGCGCAGGCGTTGGAGCTCTATTGGCAGGTTCCGGCATCGGGCTGCGCGGCGTATCGAACGGATCGAATGTCAAGGCTTGCTTGACCGCGCCTGCCGGGTGCGAAGGTCCCCGCGCTGCATGTTCGGCGCCAGTGGCCACCATACCGGCTTTCGCCATAAAAGGCGGCTGATCGAGCAACGGCGACATTACGGGCCAGTCTGTCGCCGCATCGCCAGCTGGCGGTGCGATATCGTCGATAAACCCGGCAAAATCGGACTTGGTCGATGCCGGACGATCGGCTGCGGGCTGTGGAACAACGGTCACTGGGCGCGACGAGAGTGCGGGCCCCCGCAGACTTGGCGACCGCTGCGACCCAAGCTTGCCGAACACCGGCGGAGCGAGTTGCGTTTCGAGAAGTTCTGTCTGCTGTCCAGAAACCGGCGCGGCGGCGGTCATCTCACCATGGCGAGACGATGGGTCGACCGAACTCGCGGTGAACGGAAGCTCGAGCGCGGCGAACGTCTCGACCGGGGTCAAATCGAACACGGGTTCGGCCGGCACGTCCAAGCGAGTGGGCGAAAAGCTGGGTGCGACCTTGGCTTTCTTGGATCGCCCGAAAAACCCGCGGCGTGCCACCGGTTCATCGGCACTGACCGCATCGGGGTCTCGATCGCGGCCAAAAATTGAAGATCCGGAATCGACTGTAGCGATGGGTGCCGTGTCGAACGCTGCTTCGCTGGCTGAGGCTTCGGATGAACCCAACGGGGGTGGCGTAAACTCGGCCGATGCAAAGTCCGGCGTGGTAACGTCCTGTGATCCGAAAGCCGGGTGGCCGAACTCCGGCGCGGCTTCGAACTCCGCCAGCGCAGCGTCGGGATGCACCACTTCGGTCAGGGCAGATCGATCGACAGCGGATGGGTCGAAGTCGAGGGACGACGCATCGACGTTGATGGCGTCGGTCTCGACCCCAGCCGCCGCGTTCTTCAAAGCCTTTTTCGGTTTTTTCGATACCTTGACTTTGGCCGCCTTCGGCTCGGGCTTTCGCACCAGCGCACGGATGCCTGGATCCTGTTCGGTCAGATCACGGGCTTTGATCAACATGCGCGGAAGAATATCCCGCTCCAAAACGAGGACGAGGTCCGCGTCGGTACCAAATGCAAGCCGGGGAATATAATAAGTATCTGGTGTATTGAGAAACACCATAGCTGTGTCGCGCAGAGCAATACGCTCGACGCCATTCCAGGCAAGAAACACTTCGCTGTCGGTCGTCGTCCATTGGACGCCAGCGTCGTCGATTCGGACCCGGATATCACCAGCATTCGAGCCGGTCACGAGGCCCTGGCGGACTACCATGTTCCAAACGGAGTCGAACCATATGCCGTTGATGACGTACGCGAGCAAGCCGCCGAACAAGACGCTCAGAGCCAATCGAAGGGGCAGTGCAGTGCCCGGCAACATCGGCGACACGAACGCATCCGCCATCACGACGAACAGACAGCCTACAATCAGATAGACCAGCATCAATGGAGCGAGAAGCACGTTTTCGCGCCGCCAATAAGCCCGCCCGATGGCTTCCTGCTTTGCTGCGATGTCTTGAATGTAGTCGCGGCGATAGACCGCTTCAACCCGATTGCTGCTGGACATGCACATACCAAGAGTTACTGGCCGAGAGTTACTGCAGAGTTTTGCGAAACATTATGGTCAAAACTCTAAAAAAGTACGAGGATACCTGTGCAGTTATCGCTTTCAGCCATATGTCCCATATTGCTGGCTTATATTAGCAGATAAATAATCACGTTTCGTCGGCATCGATATTGGCCGTTGCGAATGATTGCAGACCCTCAGGCGCGCCATCCAGCGCCCCATCACGCACGCCGCACTTTTGAGCTATCGGCTGGCGCGGCCGAGCACTGCCTGTTGCGCTTGACCATGCCAGTTGCGCGCGCGACGGTTTGCTCCCATGTCGGGGAGATGCTCGATCCCGCAGCCTTCATAATCGCAAATACAAAACTGCTGTCGCCGCCGCTTCTTCCAGAAATCCGCCTCCATTTGGCCGATGAGAGCTTGGCAGTCTGGCAAAAGACCGAAGACGCCCTCGGCCTCGTCGACAGCGCACCGCCCTATTGGGCTTTTGCATGGGCTGGCGGGCAGGCTCTTGCCCGATATCTTCTCGACACACCCGCACTTGTCGCAGGCCAACGGGTGCTCGACCTCGGCTCAGGCTCTGGTCTATCAGCGATCGCAGCGGCGAAAGCAGGTGCTGCCTTCGTACTAGCCAACGACATCGATCCGATGTCGTTGGCGGCAACCACACTCAACGCTGCGGCAAACGGAGTGATGGTCGCGACGTCCGCGCAAGACCTGATCTCGCCGCGATCGCGAACGGCAGAACCGCCGGAACAACGCTCCAAGGAACGACCCTTCGGTGTGATCATGGTCGGCGACCTGTTCTACGAGCGCCAGTTGGCCGAGAACGTCCTCGCCTATATCGAAAATGCAGTTGCCAATGGCGCGACCGTCCTGATCGGCGACCCCCAGCGCAATTATTTCCCCAAAGGCCGCTTTACAACCGCCGCAGAATACAGCGTCCCGGTGACGCGCGAACTGGAGGACGCCGAATTCAAGCTGACATCGGTCTGGCGGCTATGACCGATCAGACTGCGTCGGGGCGGCCGACTGAGCATGGCCGCTCGAGTATTGCGTGACCACGAGACCGGCGAGCACGAGCCCGATGCCAGCCAAGCGCATCCCGTCGACCGCTCGAACCGGCAGCCCGAACAATCCGAAGTGGTCGATGATGGCCGAAACGGCGATCTGTGCGACGACGACGCATAAGATCGTGTTCGCCACGCCAAACCGCGGCACCAACAGCGTGACGCTGAAAATATAGAATACGAAGATGAGCCCGCCGGTCGCAAGGTACCAGGGCGCCTTAGCGACCTCGAGAACGGCCGAAGCGCTGCCGGTGGCGTTGCTCGTCAGGCCTAGAACAACGATGGCCGCCGAAAGACCGACGACGAGGAGCACGACGACGGCCGCCGGGGCGCTACCGAGCGCCCGGGCAAGTCCGCTGTTGAGGACCGCCATGATCGGGATGCCCGCCCCGGCAGCGAAAGCCCAAGCGGCATAAATCAGTTCTTTCGGCACCTGCGACCCTCGTCCCCTTCACAAGGGCCAAGCACCCCTGTCGACGTCCGTCCACGGCGAAGCCGGTTCAAGCTGGTGTCAATCCTTGGTCGGCGCAATCTGCTCGATGCGCTGCTGCATCGCCGCGAGCTGAGCCCGAAGTTCGCCAATTTCGTCACGCTCGGTCGTAGAAGCGGGCGACGTCGACGATCCCGCGCCTGGAACAGCCGACCCTCCCGTGTTCCCTGGGCGCGCAAGCGTCCCAGTTGGGCCAGGCGTGCCCGGCTTTATGTCGCCGGTTGGAGAAATGCCGCTCAGCCCGCCCGGTCCGGTCCACATCGACAGGGCCTGTTCGAACAGCTCCATATTCCGACGGACCTGCTCCTGATAGACATCGAAGGCTGCGGTCGGGTTGCCGAACGAACGTGCAAACTGCTGGCGGAAGCGGTCTTGATCCTTGGCCAGAGACTCGAGGCTGAACTGCAGATAGCCGGGTACCATCTTCGCCATGCTGTCGTCGTAGAAGCGGATCAGCTGACGCAGAAACGGGATCGGCAGCATGGACGGGCCGGTACCGCGGCTCTCCTGCTCGACGATAATGTTGGTCAGCACCGCGTGAGTAAGGTCATCGCCGGTCTTGGCGTCATAGACAACGAAATCACGGTCCGACCGCACCATCGTGGCGAGATCTTCGAGTGTGACGTAGGAGCTTGTTTCGGTGTTGTAGAGGCGGCGGTTTGCATACTTTTTGATCACCACCAGCTCGCGCTTCTCTGTCGGCGCGTCCGGTCGGTTCAGCATATTTGGTTCCGTCCCCATTGACTCTGCGACTTGAGTTTGTGCGAATGATGCGACAGAGTAACACATCATTTGGCTGACGTTCCAGGATTTTTCGCACTGCGGCAGGGAAATGGTTTCAACCGCACGAAATCTGCCCGTCCAGCAACCCTTCTAGTTCACCCCCAATTCGAGGAATTGACGCACTATGCCTTCCCGATCGGCAGTTTGCCGACTTACCGTCCGACGCGTTCGCCTTTCGCTTCCACATTCGCCTCCACCTGCCTTGACCGGAGCTAACCTGAACCATGTCCGACCAGTCGATTGTCATCGCCAGCGCCGCCCGCACGCCCGTCGGGTCATTCAACGGGGCGCTCGCCGCCCTCCCCGCACATGAACTCGGCAGAATTGCCATCAAGGCCGCGCTCGAACGCGCTTCGGTCTCCGGCGGCGACGTGTCGGAAGTCATTCTCGGCCAAGTGCTGACCGCAGGTCACGGCCAGAACCCGGCACGGCAAGCGTCTCTTGGCGCCGGCATTCCGGTCGATGCTCCAGCTTGGGGTATGAACCAGATCTGTGGATCGGGCCTGCGCGCGGTGTGCCTGGGTGCGCAGCAGATCACCACTGGCGATGCCAAAATCGTGGTTGCTGGCGGTCAAGAAAGCATGAGCCAGTCTATGCACGCGGTGTTCATGCGCGATGGCATCAAGATGGGCGACGGCAAGCTCGTAGACACGATGGTCAAGGACGGCCTGTGGGACGCCTTCAACAACTATCACATGGGCACCACGGCCGAAAACGTCGCCCGTCAGTGGCAGATCACGCGTGACGACCAAGACAAATTCGCCGTCGCGTCGCAGAACAAGGCTGAAGCCGCGCGCAAGGCCGGCCGCTTCAAGGACGAGATCGCAAGCGTCACGATCAAGGGCCGCAAAGGCGATGTGATCGTCACCGACGACGAGTACATCAAGGATGGCCAGACAATGGACATCCTCGGCAAGCTGCGCCCCGCCTTCGACCCCAAGGAAGGCACCGTGACTGCCGGCAACGCGTCGGGCATCAACGACGGCGGCGCCGTCGTCGTCTTGATGACCGCTGCCGAAGCCAAGCGCCGTGGGATCACACCGCTGGCACGCATCGCGTCGTTCGCGACCGCTGGCGTCGACCCGTCGATCATGGGCACCGGCCCGATCCCCGCCTCGAAGAAGGCGCTCGAAAAGGCCGGCTGGTCCGTCGCCGACCTCGATCTGATCGAAGCCAACGAGGCGTTTGCCGCCCAAGCCTGCGCCGTCAACAAGGCGATGGGCTGGGACACCGAGAAGGTCAACGTGAATGGCGGTGCGATCGCGATCGGCCATCCGATCGGCGCGTCGGGCGCACGCGTGTTCACAACGCTGCTCTACGAGATGGGCCGCCGCAACGCGAAGAAGGGCCTCGCCACTCTGTGCATTGGTGGCGGCATGGGCGTCGCGGTGTGCGTCGAACGCGATTGAGCACGCCTTGCAGACTACTAAATGACCACTGACGGACGTGCAGACATCCGGCCCGCCCTTGGGAATGCCAAGGGCGGGCTCGCAACAATCACCGGTCAATTGCCCGGTTGGCACCTATAAAAAATCACCCAAGGGAGAAAAACACGATGTCGAGAGTGGCGATTGTAACGGGCGGAACACGCGGGATCGGCGAGGCGATCTCGATTGCGTTGAAAGCCAAAGGCTACCGCGTCGCGGCAAGCTATGCCGGCAACGACGCCGCCGCCCAGCAGTTCCAGGCAGCCACCGGCATCCCCGTCTACAAGTGGGACGTATCGAACACCGAGGCCTGCGCCGCTGGCATCGCACAAGTCGAGAAGGACCTGGGCCCGGTCGATGTGCTGGTCAACAACGCTGGCATCACCAAGGACGTGATGTTCCACCGTATGACGCAGGAGCAGTGGTACAGCGTCATCAACACCAATTTGAATTCGCTGTTCAACATGTGCCGCCCGGTGATCGAGGGCATGCGCGCGCGCAACTTCGGCCGCATCATCAATATCTCGTCTATCAATGGCCAGAAAGGCCAGATGGGCCAGACCAACTACTCGGCGTCCAAAGCTGGCGACATCGGCTTCACCAAGGCGCTGGCTCAGGAGAACGCCAACAAGAATGTGACCGTCAACGTCATCTGCCCCGGCTACATCGCAACAGAGATGGTCCGCGCCGTTCCAAAGGAAGTCCTCGACACGAAAATCATCCCGCAAATCCCGGTCGGCCGTTTGGGCGAAGTTGAAGATATCGCGCGCTGCGTGGTGTTTCTTGCCGCCGACGAGGCCGGCTTCATCACCGGCGCGACAATCACCGCCAACGGCGGACAGTACATGGTGTGATCCTAAACCCGACGCCGCCATTGCAGCCATCGAACAGTGGTCGTCGCGGGCGGCGATCACTGCTTGTGGTTTTTTAGATCAAGCGTCGAGCAAAACGTCGAAACCGCCGAAAATTAAGCGCTTGGCATCGAACGGCATCGGATTGACGTCCGGCTGCATCCGCGGATCGGCAAACACTTTGGCCATTCCCGCATCGCGAACGTCCTTAGATGGCCATTCGATCCAAGCGAACACGACTGTCTCGTCGTCCTGCTTCTTGACCGCCATCGGAAACGAGGTCAGCACGCCGTCCGGCACGTCGTTGCCCCAACATTCGACGACCCTCACCGCGCCGCGCTCCTTGAACACGATTGCTGCATCAGACGCGTGCTTGGCATAGGCGTCCCGATTGGCCGTCGGGACAGCAGCGACGAAACCGTCGACATAGGACATGGCGGTGAACCTCTTGTGGCAAGATAGAAGATTTGGTGTTCCTGAGACTTGGCAATACTGTGACGCTCGCACTGCGCACGGCGCGTGCACCAACCGGCCTCAATCGACGTGACACCACAGACGTGACCAGCCCAAACTTGACCAGCCCGATCGCGCTCAGCGAGACCTTGATTCTCGGCATCGAGACGAGTTGCGATGAAACCGCCGCTGCCGTCGTCGCGCGCGATCGCGTAACGGGCTGCGGGCGCATTCTATCGAGCCTTGTCCGCGCCCAGTGGGAGGCGCATGCTGCGTTCGGCGGCGTGGTGCCCGAAATCGCCGCGCGCGCGCATGCCGACTGCCTCGATTTGATGATTACCGACGCACTGCGCGAAGCTGGCGTCACAATCGAGAACATCGACGGCGTTGCCGCCACCGCCGGACCGGGCTTGATCGGTGGGCTGATGGTCGGCCTTGTCATGGGCAAGGCGATCGCGCTCGCGGCCGGTAAACCGCTGCTTGCGATCAACCATCTCGAAGCGCACGCCCTCACCGTCGGCCTGACCGACGGCGTCCGTCCGCCGTACCTGTTGTTGCTGGTTTCGGGCGGCCATACGCAAACGCTGCTGGTCGAAGACGTCGGCCGCTACCGGCGCATCGGAACGACAATCGACGACGCCCTTGGCGAAGCGTTCGATAAGACGGCCAAATTGCTAGGGCTGCCACAGCCTGGTGGCCCGGCGGTCGAGCGCGCCGCCAAGTCGGGGAACGGGGCGCGGTTTGAACTGCCCCGCCCGCTGAAAGGCCGGGCTGAACCGCACTTTTCATTTGCCGGCCTCAAGACCGCGGTTCGCCGCACGGCATTGGCAGCCCAACCGTTGAATGACACCGATGTCGCCGACATCTGCGCCAGCTTCGAGGCAGCGGCAGCCGACTGCGTCGTCGATCGGGTCCGTCGGGCTATTCACATCGCGCGCGGGTACGCTCACAAAGCCGGGGAAAGCGAGCCGACCGCTGTGTTTCGCCATCTGGTGGTCGCAGGCGGCGTGGCAGCCAACGCGCGGTTGCGGCGCGATCTCGCAATGCTAGCTGCAAGCGACGGCCTGACACTGCTCGCAGCACCCGTAGCGCTGTGCGGCGACAACGCCGCCATGGTTGCCTGGGCCGGTGCAGAACGGTTGGCCCTCGGCTTGACCGATGGCCTCGACGCGCCGGTTCGTCCGCGCTGGCCGCTCGACCCGGATGCGGCGCCTGCCATTGGAGCTGGCGTCAAAGCGTAATCGTCGGTGGCTCGCTCAGCTGCCGCGCGCCGCGATGACCTTAAGCAACGACTGATCCTTTTGGATGGTCGCGATATCTTTGCACTGGGCCTTCTTGGCCCCGGTGCATTCGATCGTCACGGTATAGGGAATGTCGGGATAGCGCGCGACCGTGTAGGAAATCAGCACACCGTCGAGGCCTTGCTCTGTCGAGCCATCCTGGATCGACACTCGGGCCGGACCATCGGCTGAAAGGCTGCGCTTAGTGCCGAAATCGCGCACTTGGCTTTGGTTGACGCGCCGATCGGCCTCGATGCCGATAGAGATGCCGTCATAGGTATCGACCAGCTGATACCAGTATGGTGTCTTGGCATCCGAAATGAAGGCGCGGGGCTTGGTCGGCTTCGCGTCCTTGCCGAGCACGTTGCGAACCAGTTTGGGGGTTTCGGAGAACCCGACGACCGGAATTTGCAGACCGTCGAGCTTGCTGGAATCGATGCCTGCAACGCTGTCACGGAACGACCGCGCGCCGCCCCTCGGCATCGCCGCCTTCACATCGGCGTTACCCCACTCGACCGGCAAGAGTTCCTGGCCCTTGCTCGTCCGTTCCTGTGCGGTGACCGGCTTGCCAGCCCACGTCAGCCCGACGGCGAGCCCAATCGCGGAAAGCCCGAACACTGCAACGGCCGCATACGCAAATCGCGCCTTGGAAGTCCCTCGCTGAGAGGTCGGCACAACACGCTCTGTCATATCAAGGTCTCCACGACGCAGCACACTGTTTGACGGTACACGGAAGCTCAAAAACCGCAGGCGGCACAAACAGTCCAGCGGCGCGGCGGCCCGTGGTTCATGACGGACGTTATGATAACACACTACCAGATATCGTAGCCATCCGTCAGGAGTGTGACCGCGCAGCACCGAATCGCCATTCAGTGTCCGTCACTTTCATTAATCCGCGCGGTCGGAGGTTGCCGCCGCGTCCTGCTTTGGGGCATAGTTGAAAGAGTTTTTCAGGCGCCGGTCCAAATCGTTGTTTTTTGGTTTTGGCGCGGCATTGGTCCGTAGATCGTGGGGTTGGGGTCATGCGTGTTCAGGCTCGATGCAACGCATTTGCGTCCCGCACGTCAATGTCGTGGACCGGGATTGTCGCCGTTTTTGCCATCGTCGCCTTTGTGATCGCGCCAACGGCTGCCGCTTCGAAATGCCTTTACACCAATCCGGACGCGCCGCTGTCACTGCCCGGCGTCGGGGCAAAACCAGATGCACCGACGCGCAGCCCGGTTCCGGTCGCCGTGGCGCCTGAGAAGCCTGCGCCCGCAGTGATCGCCAAACTCAACCCCGGCTTCGCCTACCATCCGCCGGGTGACCTGATGCCCCAGGACAAGGGCCGCGGCCGCGTCGGCGACCGCCGGGTCTACGCTCCGGATATAATATTTCCGGTCAAGCTCGAACCCGGTACCGAAATCGCTCCGGCCGGCCGCCACGCATTCATGAACTCACAAATCTGGAATCTTGGCGGTTGGGGTTACGGCAAGGTAAATGGCCCGGGCGGCTCGGAATGCAGCACGAACAACTACAACCCGATGCTGCAGCGCGATAACTATTGTGAGGTGCGTGGCTGGGACATGGATCTGTGTCCGTCCGGAACGGGCCACCAGGGCCAGGACATTCGTCCGCCGGAATGCAAGGGCAATAAATGGCCAGTCGTGGCCGTTGTCGACGGCATCATCATCAAGGTCACGTCGAACCCGACGGTCACGCTGAAGGGCGAAGACGGGACCGTTTATGAATATCTGCACCTGCACCCCAGCAGCATCAAAGTCGATCAGGGAGATCGGGTGAAGCAAGGAGAAATCCTTGGCAACATTTCCAATTACATGAGCGGTACGCCGTCGACGACGAATCACCTGCACATCAACATTCAGCAGACCGTCAACGGCCGGCGCCAGTACGTCTCGCCGTACACATCTCTGATCGCAGCCTACCGAGCGCAAAAAGGGCTCGACCGCGGCATCGATAAGGACGGTAATCTCATTGTCGACCCGCAGCTCGAAATTGGCGGCGTACTCGAAAAAGATCTGCCGCCGATCACGGCATGGGCGATCGCCAACGTATCCAGCAACGATGGCCGCGCGATTCCGGTCATTCAGCTGTCGAAATACTTCAAGGCAAGAAGCGGTAAGTTGCGTTACGCCGCAACCGGCCTGCCCCAAGGCTTTTTGATCAACCCCGAGACCGGTGATGTTCGCGGCCAGTTCGAACGCGGTGCATCCCGCGGCGGCGCTGATGGCAACTACACTGTGACGGTGAAGGCCGACGATACCGCGGGCAACACGTTGCAGCAGAGCTTCATCCTGACGGCGCTGTATAATCCGCCTGCCATCGGCACCGCGGCGCGCGGCAAGTCCTTTAAGGACGGTACGCGCGTATTGATCGACGCCGGCGCGGCGTTTCTCAACGAGAGCGAAGCGAAGTTGACGTTCACGGCAAGCGGTTTGCCGACGGGCATCTCGGTCGACAAGGAAACCGGCCGCCTCTCCGGTCGTCTGTCGAAGACCGCATCCAAAGGTGGCGACGACGGCGTCTACACCGTGACGGTCACCGCAACAGACGGCAAAACCAGTGTGCCGTCCAAGTTCACGGTCACCGCCGAACCCGTAACGGGCGCTGCACCAACCGAGCGCGAACTCGAAGCCCCGGTCGTCGTGTCGGCGATATCAGCCGTGCCGGCGTTCGTCGGCGAGGCGATGCCCACGATCGAGACGGCGTCGGGGTTCGTCGCGTATGGTTCGCAGACGCTGCGCTACACCGCCGCCAGCCTCCCGGTGGGTCTCGAGATCGACCCAATGACGGGCCGCATCACAGGGGCGCCGACGGTAGAAGCCGAGCGCGGTGGCGACAAGGGGTCGTACACCGTCAAAGTCATCGCCGACAACGGAGACGGCAAAACGGCGACGCAGTCGTTCGTGTTGACCGTCAAAAACCGCGCGCCCGAAGTCGCGCTGCAGTCGATCAACCGCATCTTCAAAGAGGGCGAGACCGTCAGCTTGCCGGTCGCCGCAGCGTTCTCGGCGCCAGACCCGTCGCGGCTTTCCTACAGCGTTACGGGGCTTCCATCGGGCGTTCGCTTCGACGCCGAGGCCGGTCTTGTGACAGGAACCATCGCCGACGGCGCATCCCAGGCAAAGCCGGGCGGGGTCTACTCTGTCACCGCCAGCGCCGATGACGGCCAAGGCGGCAAGGCCACGCAAACGTTCGCCGTAACGATCCAGGCGGAGAAGATCCCACCGTCGGTGATCGGACCAATCCCGGCAACCGCCGGCATCGAAGGTCTGCCGTTCGAGACCGTGTCGGCTGGCAAGTCTTTCCAGACGGGCATCAAGTCGAACCAGTTGGCCTATGCGGCCGACGGCCTCCCGCCCGGCCTCGTAATCGACCCGGTCACTGGTGAGATCACAGGGACGCCGTCGGCTGACTCGGCTGGTGGCGTAGCGGCGAAGCCGTACATTGTGCTGGTCAAGGCAACCGACCCGCGGACGGAGTTGTCGGTCTCGCAGCAGACGACGATCGTGGTCGTCCAGAAGAAGATCGCCCAAGCACCCACTCCGGCTCCAGCACCCGAAACGCCGAAGCCGACGCCTGCGCCAGAGCCCCAGGCTCCAGTACCAGCTCCGGCTCCAGAAACGCCGAAGCCAGTTCCGGCTCCAGAACCACCGAAGCCAGCTCCGGCTCCGGAACCACCGAAGCCAGCTCCGGCTCCAGAACCGCCGAAGCCAGACCCGGCTCCAGAACCGCCGAAGCCAGCTCCGGCTCCAGAACCGCCGAAGCCAGCTCCGGCTCCAGAACCACCGAAGCCAACCCCGGCCCCGGAACCGCCGAAGCCAACCCCGGCCCCGGAACCGCCGAAGCCAGCTCCGGCCCCGGAACCGCCCAAGCCAGCCCCGGCCCCGGAACCGCCCAAGCCAGCCCCGGCCCCGGAACCGCCGAAGCCAGCTCCGGCCCCAGAACCGCCGAAGCCTGTTGATCCAACGAAACTGGGGCTGCCGACGCCGTCTGCAGATCCGGTCAAACCAGCCGAGAAGAAGGACGACACATGGACAGGCTGGGCCTACGGCTACGCCAAAGGCGCCTGGGATTGGGCGTCCGGCGTGTGGAAGAAATAGCCAGCGCGAAAACCGCAGCGGAGCCCGTCCGCTGCGGTGAAAGTCGCAAGCGATGAGCGGTCTGTCTCCGCTATTCAGCTGCAGCAGGCGTCGCCTGCAACGTCGGCTCATTCAACATCTGCTCAAGAGGTTGCGCCGCCGCAGAGGGAGCTTCGGCTCCCAGCCATACGGCGAGGTCAGCCAGGGCTCGGCGCGACGCCGCGCGTTTGCGTTCGAAGCCTTTGTCCTTGCCCTTGATGCGGCGTCCATCGGCCGTGTGCGACGGCGCAACGGCTGGCGGGAGCAAACCGTAGTTGATGTTCATCGGCTGAAATGATCGCGGCGCGTTCGACGGCGCTAAACTTGCTGCGACCGCCGGCCCATCGGTCTCCAAACCACCGTCGTCCAGCTGATCTGGGTCGACCGACAGATGTCCGCCCGTGATGTGGGCGAGCAGCGCGCCGAGCGCCGTCGTCGGCGGCGGCGCGATCAACGGCCGCCCCTGGCGTTCAGCCGCCGCAAACCGCCCGGCTAGCAACCCGATGGCCGCGCTCTCGACATAGCCTTCGACGCCGGTGATCTGCCCGGCAAACCGGAGCCGCCGATCGGCCTTCAGCCGCAATACGGGGTCGAGCAGCTTGGGCGAGTTCAGATACGTATTGCGGTGGAGGCCGCCGAGCTTGGCGAATTCGGCCTGTTCCAAGCCGGGGATCATCCGGAACACGCGGACCTGATCGGCGTATTTCAGCTTGGTCTGGAAGCCGACCATGTTCCACAACGTGCCGAGCGCGTTGTCTTGGCGCAATTGCACGACTGCATATGGCCGGTGCCCATCGCGGCGAGGGTCCGACAGGCCGATCGGCTTCATCGGGCCGAACCGCAACGTCTCGCGCCCGCGCTCGGCCATCACTTCGACCGGCAAGCAGCCGTCGAAGTACGGCGTGGTCGCCTCCCACTCCTTGAATACGGTCTTTTCGCCAGCCAGCATCGCGTCGATGAAAGCTTCGTACTGCGCCTTGTCCATCGGACAGTTGATGTAGTCGGCACCCGTTCCGGCCGGACCCGTCTTGTCGTAGCGCGATTGCCGCCACGCGATCGTCTCGTCGATGCTCTCGGCGTGGATCACGGGTGCGATGGCATCGAAAAACGCGAGCTCTTTCTCGCCGGTCAGTGTCAAAATTGCAGCAGCCAAGTCCGGCGATGTCAGCGGACCTGTCGCGACGATGACGCTGTCCCACTCCGGCGGCGGCAGGCCTGAAACTTCCGCGCGGTCGAGCGTGATCAGCGGATGGGCATCGATCCGCGCCGTCACAGCGGCGCTGAACGCGTTGCGGTCGACGGCGAGCGCGCCACCGGCCGGCAGCTTGGTTTCGTCAGCGCAGGTCAAAATCAGCGATCCTGCCCGGCGCATTTCTTCATGCAGCAGCCCGACCGCGTTGTTCTCCCAATCGTCGGAGCGGAACGAGTTGGAACACACCAGTTCGGCGAGGCCATCGGTCTTGTGGGCCTCGGTTGCGCGCGTGGGGCGCATCTCGTGTAGCTCGACGGGCAGGCCAGCTTCGGCGATCTGGAACGCGGCTTCGGAGCCGGCGAGCCCGCCGCCAATGACGTGGATGGGTGCGATGGTGTTGGTCATTGCGCCACAGTAGCCGCCGCGATGTCCATCGGCAAATGGACAGGCTTGCTCGATCAGTAAAGCCGGCCGGAAACCGCAAATATCGGCCCGAGGACCAAACCAGCCGATATCGTGAGGAGAAGCGCCGCACGGGCCAGCGGACGCGGCGGCTGGTCGGCTGATTGCGCGTCTTCGAACGCGGCCGGCTCGTTCGGTTTACGTCCAGTGACCATGGCCGCAATCAGCGGCTCGCGCTTGACGAGCCCGTACAGCACGTTGGCTGTGACGTGGAGCGCGACAGCCGGTAGAAGCACATAGTAAAACAGAATCCTGTGCCATCGCGATGCGAGTTTTGTGGCCTCTTCGGTCACGAAGCGATACAGCGGGCCAGCCGCGATGTCGTTGTGCTCGACCGTAAAAAGCCCGAGTGTCGCCTGCGTCGAGGCGAGGGCGAGCAGCGCGAAAACCACGTAAGCGCCAAGCGGATTGTGGCCAAGGAAGCGCCGCGTCCTGCCGCCGACCAAGCTCGCAGCATAGCGAGCGGCCGCGACGGGCGAATATAGAAAACTGGCAAACCGGGAGGTCGACGTCCCGGCAAATCCCCACATCACGCGCCACAGCAGAAGGACGATGATGGCGACGCCGTTGGCGCGGTGCCAGCGCAATCGGTGATCGCCAAGATGTTCGGCATATTGGAAGCTGACCCAAGCCGAAACCACCAGCGCCACGAGCGTCCAATGAAACAGCCGCGTTGGCATATCCCAAGAGACGGCCGTTCCTGAACGCGCGGCCGAGGTCACCATCTAACGCCCACGGAGCTCAGCCTCGCCTCACTTCGGCTTCCGGTAAACCTTGTGACAGCTCGAGCAGTTTTCACTGATCAGCTTTGGCCACGCGTCCATGAATGCGAATTCGTCGGTCATCGTGCCTTCAGCCGCCTTGGCCGCCGACGCGAGCTTGACGAACCGCGCCTCGAAATCCGTCTTGTTGTCCCAAATGGCCGATAGCGCCTCGGTCTCGCCACCGGTCTTGGCGTCTTGGCTAAACAGCGGCGGGAGTTTCGGCGCACCCGCTTGAAACGCGACAAGTGCGGCCTTGACCTTGGCCGCGTCGAATGGGGCATCCCCCTTGGCCATGGCGCCAGGATCCTTGGCGGCGGCGCCGAACCCTTTGAGGATTTCCTTACGCGCTTTGATCGCATCGATGTTTTGTGCAGTCGACGTCGACGCCAGAGCCACGGCCGCACCGGTGGCGACAACGACGGTCAAAGCGATCCGAGCGAGCATGAGACAATCTCCAACCAACAGTCAAAAGAATGATACTACGCTAGCATCTGCATCGAACGTGACAACCCTGCGACGGCGGCGCGATCCGCGCTTAAACCCAACCCATGAGTTCGCGGCGCACGACGGCTTCGATGACGTTCAAGCCTTCTTCGCTGTCGTTCAAGGCCGGCAGATAGGCGAATTTTTCGCCGCCGTTGTGTTCGAAGATCTCGCGATTTTCCCCGTCGAGTTCTTCAAGCGTTTCAAGGCAATCGGCGGAGAACCCAGGCGCGACCAGCACGAGTTTCTTGACGCCGTCCTTCGCCAACTGTTCGACCGTCTTGTCGGTGTAGGGCTGCAACCACGGGTCGTTACCAAACCGCGATTGGAAGGTCGTTCGCCACTTTACCTTGTCGATACCGAGCCGCTCGCGCAGCAGCCGCGATGTTTTCATACACTGGCAATGATACGGGTCGCCCTTTTCCAGATATTTCTGCGGCATGCCGTGGAACGTGGCGAGAATGATTTCGGGCTCGAAATCGAGCTTGGCGAGGCTTTTTTCCATCGAGACGGCAAGCGCTTCGATGTAGGCCGGGTCGTCGAAATAGGCCGGAGCCACGCGGATGGCTGGCTGCCAACGCAACTTCATCAGCGAGCGGAAGGTATCGTCGCACGCGGTCGCAGTCGTCGCCGCCGCATACTGCGGATAAAGCGGGACGATGATCAACCGTTCGCAGCCCTGCTCCTGCAGATATTTGATCCGGCTTTCGGTCGACGGGTTGGCATAGCGCATTGCCCAGTCGACGACGATGCGCGGATTTTGGCCCAGCCGGGCAGCGATGCCGTCGGCTTGGTTGCGCGTGATGGTCTTGAGCGGACCCTCGTTCTTTTCTTTGTTCCAGATCGTATCGTAATCGCGGCCCTTGGGACCGGGACGAACCGTCAAGATCACGAGGTTGAGGATCGGCCACCAAATGATCTTTGGCACCTCGATGACGCGCGCATCCGACAAAAACTGCTTCAGGTAGCGGCGCATCGACCAATAGTCGGTGGCGTCCGGCGTGCCGAGGTTGAGCAGCAAAACGCCGATCTTGCCGAATTTGACCGTCGGATGATCGGCCGGCCAGTGAGCGCGAGGATCGTCCAGCTTGGTTTCGGGCTGAGCCACGGCAGCGTTGGCGTGCTGTCGTTCAGCGCGCTCTAAGGTTGCCGGCTCGAACGATTGGCTGCGGATGATTTCGTTCATGGGCTCTCCAGCGGCGCGAGGCCAACGAGGCCGACCTGCCGCACGTGTTTTGCGGCACAGGTATCATGACGGTCGCGCGACTGTCTTGGATCAGATCGCCGCCCTGCGGCGATCGTTACTCGGCGGCCGCTGCTCGGCTCTCGGCCCTGGCCTGAGCCTTGGCCCGGTTCTCAGTCCGTGTCTCAGTCCGGGTCTGGGCTTCGCCGTCATCCGTTTGAGCGTGGCTCCAGCATTCCAGTGCCGTCGTCCAGTGAAACGCGATTGTCTCCCGGAACCCGCCTGGTGGATCGGCAAACAACTGCTGGCTGAGCCGCAGCGCCCGCATCTGCAGCTCGCTCTGCCGCGTTTCGATCATCGACAGGATCAACCCGCGCCTCTGTGCCGAAAGCCGCAGCCCTCTTGCGCCATCTGGAGCCGAAATGACTGCCGCGAGCAGGGCCAGATCGTGGTCGTCGCCCAGTATCATCGACAATCGTCGCGCCGTTGTCGCGCGCGCTTCGAAATACTCGGGCCAAGCGGTCGATAGTAGATGCATATGCCGCCAGTGGTACTGTGCGGCTTTGCGGAACTCATGCAGATCGTCGGAATCACACGTGGTAAACGCGTGGTGCATGCTGCGGCGCGCTTTGCGGTAACTGTCGGCGGCACCTGAAAACGCCGTGTCGAAGCCGCCGTCGATCTCGAGCTTTGCAAAACCGGCCCGCGCTACATCGAGTTGACCAGCAGCCTCGGCCAACAACGCTGCCGCGTCGGCCGCCACATTGCCGCCCATCGCTTGCGTCCGGCCCAGCTGTTTTGCCGCAGCCTCGATAGCGGGCTTGGTGCGGCCTTCGGCGCTCGCTTGCAAAGCGTCGAGCGTTGCGACCAGGACATGGCTGTCGCGAAGGTCTGACAGCTGACGAGCGATGTCGCGGAACTGGGCATTCTCGCGCTCGAATACCGCCGCAGATAGCCCGGGCCGCACCATGCGCAGGAGAGACCGAAGCTTTTTCAGGCACTTACGCGTTGCATGAACTGTCAGCGACGTTTCGCCGTCCGAGCACAGATGTCCGATCGCAGAATCGATTTGCTCGACGCCGATACGGCGCACGCCGCGGTCCAAACGATCCGAGAGTTTTAATTTATATGACATGTTGATGACAACGTAGAGACCCGCAGAGTGCCGGTCAATGGGGCCGAAAACATTCACATCAGACAGCCACTTTAGAACACGCTCATCACCGAGACTTAACTTGCTGTCGCCACGGCGCAGCCCTACCAGTTGGTGTCGACGCCGCTGAAGTCACCCGCGAGTTCAAACAGACCGCATGTTCGCAGACGCATACATCTACTTTGGGGTAGCCTTCGCCGGGCTGCTTTCGTTCCTGTCACCGTGCGTACTGCCACTGGTGCCGCCCTACCTCGTCTACCTCGGCGGGCGATCGTTGGAAGAGATGACCGAGGGCAGCGGGCCCACGCAAAGTGCGCGGCTCAAGATCGTCGCGGCGTCGCTGTTTTTCGTCATGGGCTTCACGACAGTATTCGTGTTGCTCGGCGCTGGTGCCTCGGCGGCTGGGCAGTTCTTAGGCCGCTACAAAGCCGAGTTCGGGATAGCGGCCGGTCTCGTCATCATCCTGTTCGGACTGCATTTCCTTGGACTTCTGCGGGTTTCGCTGCTGTATCGGGAGGCGCGCTTCCACGCCAACGTCGGCGGAGCCTCTTTCGCAGGCGCCTACCTGCTCGGACTGGCGTTTGCATTCGGCTGGACGCCGTGCATCGGGCCGATCCTATCCGTCGTGCTGTCGCTGGCCTCCAACGAGGCGACACTTTCGGCGGGCGTCGCATTGCTGTTCGTCTACTCGCTGGGTCTCGGTGTGCCGTTTGTTTTGGCAGCCGTCGCAATCGGGCCGTTCATGACCTTCATGCAGCGTTTCCGCCGCCATCTTGGCACGGTCGAAAAGATCATGGGCGCGTTGCTCGTCGTGACCGGGATCATGTTCATCACCGGCTCGTTCACCTCGCTCGGCAACTGGCTGATCGAAACGTTCCCCTGGCTCGCGACGATCGAGGGTTGGGCGACGTCCGACGGCTTCCGCAAGGATATCAAGGGGCTCGGCCAATAATGGCCGGACCAGTTCCGGTGGCTGAGCTGTGGCCTGACGTGATCGGCAAAAGCAAAACGCCCATAGCCAAAATGCCGATAGCCCTGTCGATTGCCGGCTCCGACAGCTCGGGCGGGGCTGGTATCCAAGCCGACCTCAAGACCTTCTCCGCATTCGGCGTCTATGGCGCGACCGCGATCGCCGCCTTGACCGCCCAGAACACGCGCGGTGTCACTGGCGTCCACGCCGTGCCAGCACCGTTCCTAGCCGAGCAGATCGACCGCGTTGCCGAGGACCTCGACGTCGGCGCCGTCAAGACCGGCATGTTGGCAACCGCCGAGATCGTCGCCACCGTCGCCGATGCCTACACGCGCCACCGCGCGAAAGGGCGTCTCGGACCGCTGGTCGTCGACCCGGTGATGGTCGCAACCTCTGGCGATGTACTGTTGGCGCCAGACGCGGTCGAAACCGTGAGAACGCGCCTCATACCGCTCGCCGAACTCGTAACGCCCAACATCGAAGAAGCCGCCATACTGACCGGCGCTGCCCCGGCGAAATCCGTCGCCGACATGCACGAGCAGGCAGCCTTCATCGGCCAACAACTCGGCGCGCACGCGGTACTGGTCAAAGGCGGCCACGGATTTGGACCGAACGCGACCGACGTGCTGTGGATTGGCGGCTTAACGCGCGAATATGCGCTACCACGCCAGAATGTGCCGCCAAGTCACGGCACGGGGTGCACATTGTCGGCAGCAATCGCCGCGCTGTTGGCGCTCGGCGTGCCGCTAGACGAGGCTATCGGCCGGGCCAAGACGTATTTGTGGCATGCGATCGAAGCGGCGCAGGCAGCCCCCGTCGGACACGGCGCTCGCCCTGTCGACCACCTGTACGCAATCCGCCGCGCCGGTCCCCCCGCGTGAGCGGCAGAAAATTCCGTGTGAGCGGCATCCGACCCGATGCATTGCAAGCGGCGTCTTGCCGCCTGTTGCGCAACTGCACACCGCCACCACCGAAGAGCGACACATGCGGTGTTCGCTTGCAGGGGAAATGAGCATCGGCCAAACGAATCAAGCCCGGTTTCGGGGGAAGCCGACGCTGCGTGCCGGGGGGGCATGCGCGAGGCCGACGGGGGAAGGCCGGTCCGGCTACAGCCGGGCCGGCTTTTTTGCGTCAAGACGGTGGGCCGCCGTTCAGTTTTGGCAGCCTATCTCGACCGATGACGCCAACCTCCTCTCAGCTTCCGCAATGACCGACCAGACAGCCCCGGCGTCAGCCGCAAGCAAACCGGCGTCAGCCGCAAGTGACCCGGCGTTAGCCGCCACCGGCCCTGCCGACCTCGGCTCGCACTTTGCCGAACGGGTCGCGCTGTATTTCGGAGCGGTGTTCCTCGTGTTCGGCGTCCATCTGACCTACTTCCCGGTCTGGCTGGCCTCGCGCGGCCTCACGCCCGAGCAGATCGGCCTCCTGACCGCGCTGCCGATCATCCTCCGCGCGATCCTGACGCCGATCATCGGCGCCTATGCCGACGCAACGGGCCGCCACCGCACCCTCGTCGTCGCCCTGTCGGCAGCGTCCGCCGTTCTCGCCATCGCGGCCTGGAATGCGCCAAGCTATGGCTGGCTCGTCGTCACCGTCATCCCGTACTCGGTTATCGCCGTTTCCGTGCTGCCATTGATCGATACGGTTGCCGTGGCGGGCGTGCGCGCGGCGGGTCACAACTACGGCCGCATGAGATTGTGGGGCTCGCTCACGTTCCTGATCGCGACGCTGGCCGCCGGCGCGATGATCGACATATGGGGCGCGCGCGCGATCATCTGGGCTCTGGTCGGGGCAACGATCGCGACCGCCATCGCGGCGCTGATGCTGCCGCATCCCCAGCTTGACACGGCTACCAGGACGGCGCCCCTTACGGCTAACGGGACGGCACTTACGACAACACGCCGACAGAACGCGTACCGCGAGGGATCCCGCTCCACGGCCGGAGCAGTCGGCGCGTTGATGACACAGCCGGTGTTTGTCCTGTTCATCGTCGCCGTCGGCGCCATACAGGCCTCGCACGCGGCGTTCTACACCTTCGGCGCGCTCCACCTGCAAGGCCAGGGCGTCTCCGGAAGCGCGTTCGGCACGCTATGGGCGGTGGCGATCATCGCCGAAATCGTCCTGCTCGGATGGTCGGCGCCATTCATCGCCAAGCTCGGCGCGGTTCGACTGCTGATACTGGGCGGCGTGGCGGCGATCATCCGCTGGTCCATGATGAGTATCGACCCGCCATACGCGGCCGTGTTCGCGCTCCAGATCCTCCACGGGGCTACGTATGCCGCAACCCACCTCGGCGCCATGCACTTCATCGCCAAAGCCGTACCGGAAGGCGCGAGCGGAACCGCACAGTCGCTCTATTCCTCGGTCGGAAGCGGATTGATGACGGCAGCCGCCGTCTATTTCGCCGGCCTCGCCTATCCGTCGATGGCTGGCCAAACCTACCTGCTGATGGGCGCCCTAGCGTTCGCCGGAACCGCCGCCGCCATCACGGTACACCGAACCTGGAACGGCCGCGCCTTGGTGTGACGGGTGACGGGTGACGGTGGAGGTTGATGTGGTCCAACTGCGCATAAAAGGTTCAATCCGATAACTACACCTCAACCGGGTTAGGCCATTGTGCGTGCAAATTTTGCTGGAGATCGGCAAAGAGCAAGTTGGCGGCGGGAGGGTGCGTGATGACATTCTCCGCGACGCGGCCGAAGAATTGATCGCCGAAGCGCTCGATCAAAATCCCGTACAAGTTGTACGACGCCGGTGCCTCAAAAATTGGACTTAAATCGAGCCCCGCGCGGCGTAAAACACTGATACGACTGATCGTTATCAACATTTTCACGCGGGCCCGTCCGTCTCGTCCAGCCAGAAGGGTGATGCTCAAGCGTGCCCAAATTGCACCGCTTGCACGCTTTAGCTGCAAATCAGTATTTACATGTTTGCGGCCCACGAGCGGCAAGCTACACCTTATGCGTGTGTTTTCCGTGCGTTGGTATTCCTGAGGTTGCGTTTTCAGCTCAGGTAGTTTGTTTGCAGCGTCGCCCGCCCGTCCTTGCAATTCGTAGAGTTGCAACACGATGCCTCGCGGGCGACGACGGTACCCACCCGGAGTCAACGAAATGCGCTTTATATCCCGCACGGCGAGAACACTCGCTTTGTTGCCAGCCATATTGCTATGCGGCTGCGCCCTATCTCCAATTCCACTGACGCCTGATGAGTTGTCGATAAACGCAATCGACAAGCGGCAGCGCGTCACCGCAGCGCAAGAGCCGTTGTCCGGCGCGATCAGCTTGCACGAGGCCTACGCTCGGGCCTTGAAATACAACCTCGATCACAAAGTTGAACTCTACGAATCGGCTCTGCGCGTGGCCGAGCTTGATCTCAGCCACTACAACTTGTTGCCCAACGTCGTCGCCGGCTCGGGCTATGCGGCTCGCAATGACCCCTTGGCGTCATCAAGCTTCAATCTTGTCACGAATGTTCCCAACTTCGGGTTCTCGACGTCGCAAGACGAGCGGCTGCGCACGTCGGACCTGTCGTTCAGTTGGCATGTTCTTGATTTTGGCCTTTCCCTTGTCCGCTCACGCCAAGCGGCTGACAAAGCGTTGATGGCGGAAGAGGCACGACGCAAAGTCGTCCATCGCCTGATGGAAGATGTGCGCATTTCTTATTGGCGCGCATGGACGGCCCAAAAGCTGTCGAGCAAGCTTCGCCGACTGGAGGTGCGCACGAGAGCCGCCCTGTCCGGCTCAAGGCAGGTCGGATCCGATCGGACGACATCGCCAATCACCGCCGCTACCTACCGTCGCGAGTTGATCGAAGTCCAACGGATCGTCCGCGAACTTCAGCGTGAATTGTCGGCCGCCCGCTATCAGCTCGCAGCTTTGATGAACGTGGACCCCGGCAGCCATTTCTCATTGAAGGCACCCGGTGGCGGAATGAAATCTTTGGGTCGCGATCTTGAAGGCATGATCCAATTTGCCCTTGAGAACCGCCCGGAAGTTCGTGACGTGGCCTACCGCCAGCGCATCAATGCCAACGAGGCGCGGGCCGCATTGCTGGAGCTGCTACCCGGCATTCAGCTGTTTGCGGGAAGCAATTTCGACAGCAACTCGTTCCTGCTGCATGACCGCTGGTTGCAATGGGGTGCCAAGGCCAGTTGGAACGTCATCAAGGTGTTCCAGTATCCGCAACGGCGCCAGGTCGTGGACTCCCAAGAGCAGGTTCTCGACCAGCGAGCCTTGTCGCTGACCATGGCCATCATGACCCAGATCTATGTGAGTAACGCGCGTCTTGCGCACTATCACAAGGAGGTCGAAACAGCCGTGGCCTATCATCAGACCCAGCAAGAGCTGATCGGGTATATCCGAAAAGAACATGCCGCAGACCGCATTAGCGAGCAGACCGTGTTGCGCGAGGAACTGAACGCCGTGGTCAGCGAAGCCCGTCTCGATATCGCCAGGGCTGGACAACAAAGCGCTGCGGCCAATTTGCTGTCGTCACTGGGCCGAGATCCGCTCCACGATGTGGCCGACACGGACCGGCCGGTCGCTGAGTTGACGCAGTCATTGCGCCAACATGCCGAAGGCCAAGCAATCGCGGTCAAGGGCCCGTGATGGACCAAGCTGCGGCCTTTAACCCTTCGCCCACGCGCGGCTCGAAACAGGCGTTCGCAGTCCGGGCTTTGTGCTCGGTCTCAGCGCTCGTTGCGTGGGCGGTGGTGATGTCCGCGCTTGGTTTGTTTACTTGCGTTCGGGAAAGTCCAGCAATCCACTGTTTTAACAGGGGATATGGTCACGTTCGCGTTCGTTCTTGTTCGTTTGTGTTCGCCTGAATCCGGGAATTAGGGTAGGGAAGGAGGTAGGGAAGCAACTTTCATACGGGGCGAAATATGGCGCGCAAAGCAAACCTGCTAACTGCTCGCACTGTCGCGACAATCACTGAGCCCGGCCTCCACCCCGACGGCGGAAATCTCTACTTGTGCGCGACCGGCAAGCAGGGCCGGTCTTGGGTGTTCATATACAAGTGGAAGGGTAAGCGGACAGAAATTGGCCTTGGAAGCCTCCAAGACGTCACCCTGGCGTGTGCGCGTGTAAAAGCCGCTGGACACCGGCAGCTTATCGCCAGTGGACAAAACCCCAGACGACCTTCCAGCGCCATCCGCGCCGTTGATCCTTATCCGACATTATCGCTCCAAGTTTCGCGCTGGTTCGCCCGCATCGTCTGCCGATCGAGCAGCGTCAACCGAGCAACGTCAACGATTGGTGGGGACGTTTTCCGTCTCGCCGCGTGCTCAGGCGCAAGATCGCTGCCTGCGCGTAAACGCCCATCCCACGATGTTGGTTTCAAGGCAGATGGCGGTTGCGCCAATGATGCCTGCGGCACAAGGCGCTTGGAAGGCTGATCGGATGTTTGGTTTGCAATCGGGTGGGCTCCCGATTTTAACCTTTCGACGCTCAAACGATGACGTCGTCTGCAAGATCGGCAACCAGAAAGTTGACCACCGTCACAGTGGTGCCGACCCCGCCGCGACCTCTCCAACGCGACGTCGGAGCATCTTACAGGCCGTTGATCGGCACCTTTAGGAAGCGCCGTCCGCTCTCATCGGGCTCGGGCAGATGGCCGGCGCGAATGTTGACCTGAAGGGAAGGGATTATCAGCTTGGGCATGTCCAGTGTCTGGTCGCGGGCCTCGCGCATGGCGACGAATTCGTCTTCGGTGACGCCGTCCTTGACGTGGATGTTGTTGGCCCGCTCTTCGGCGACCGTGGTTTCCCATTTGATCGCGCGGCCACCTGGCGCATAGTCATGGCACATGAAGAGGCGCGTTTCGCCGGGCAGCGTTTCCAACAGCATCCGGATCGAGCGGAACAACACGCGGGCGTCACCGCCGGGGAAATCGGCGCGCGCGGTGCCGCCGTCAGGCATAAACAACGTATCGCCAACGAATGCGGCGTCGCCAATCACGTGCGTGGTGCATGCTGGCGTGTGCCCCGGCGTGTGCATGACGTGAGCCGACATGCTGCCTATGTCGTAAGTGTCGCCGTCTTTGAACAGGCGATCGAACTGGCTGCCATCGCGGCGGAACTCGGTTCCTTCGTTGAACACTTTTCCGAAGACGTTTTGAACGGTCAGAATGTGTTCGCCGATGGCGATTTTTCCACCTTGCTTGCCCTGGATATAGGGTGCGGCCGACAGGTGGTCGGCGTGGGCGTGCGTTTCGATCAGCCATTCCACCTCGAGCCCGTGGGCGCGAATGTGGTCGACGATCTGGTCGGCTGACGTGTAGCTGATGCGACCGGCCGCGTAATCGATGTCCATGACGGAATCAATGACCGCGCACTTCGACGAGGCCGGATCCCTCACGATGTAACTGATCGTGTTCGTATCGGCATCGAAGAAAGCGGAAACGTCGGGCTTCGTCGTCTGCGTCGGTCGCATTGTCATGGCTCATCCTAGAGTAGCGGGGCCGTGCGCGGGAAGCGCGCGAGCGGGCTGCTGTGTCGTGCGGCAAGTTGCCCGCGCAAGGCGCGCGGTGTTGCAAAGTTACCTATGGGCAAATGCTAGACGCCCGCCGTCGCTGCGTCTGTGACTAAGTTACGGTCGCCGACCCCGTCTGGTCTTGTACGGGGCCCCGATGGGACGCTTTTCCCGATGCGCTTCGCGCGCGGTCAGGCGACATATGCGACTGGCTGCGAAATGGCCGTTGCCCGTGGTTGGGCGTTCAACCGGCGGTTGGTGGTCGCCAAGGGCGTCGGCCATTCGTCGAGGGGCATGCTTCGCGCCGCCGAGATGTCCACCGCGGTCGGCGCTGGCGTGGCCGGGGCAACCGACAAGGGGGACCGCTGAAGCGGCTGCCGACCAGACGGGTCGAAAAATTTTGGCTGTCTAGACGCCGCGTGAAATGACCGAAAAGATCAGCATTGAGATAATAGATTACCACGTTGAAATACATTGCGTGATGCAGATTTCATTGCTCTGACGGGCGCCCGCTCGGCGGACCGTCAATGTCCAACGGGTCTGCCCATCACCAGGAACTTCGCTCATGTCGCAGACGGCTTTGTTTTGGCCAGCGTTCGCGCAGGTCGTATTGACCCTCGTCGTGATGGTGGCGATGGGCCGGGCGAGGGTGCGCTCGGTCGCGCGCCGCAAGCAGGCCATCGATGACGTTGCGTTGAACCGCGCCGAGGACTGGGACGATGAGGCGACCAAAGCTGCCAACAATTACAAGAACCAGTTCGAGATGCCGGTGCTGTTTTTCGCCGCCATCACCGTTGGCCTGTCTTTGAAGCTGGCGGACCCGGTCATCGTCGGGCTCGCTTGGGTATTCGTGGCCGCGCGCGTCGCGCATGCTGTGGTGCACCTGACGTTCAACAAGATCATGGTACGCGGGTCGATCTGGCTGGTATCCGTCGCGGCTATTCTTGCGATGTGGATCGTGATGGCCATTCGCGTCGGCACTGCTGGCTGAGCTATGCAGCGGGCGCCATGGCGGGCGGCGTCACTGGCCCATGGGTCCGACGTGGCCTGCGTCCCGCCGGGTTTCGCAATGGTCGGTGTCTGAGCACACGAACATCCGGCCGCCGTTATCGTCGATCAGCACCTCGTCGAGGTAGACACCCGACGCGTCGCACAATCCGCAATTGTGGGTGAAGACCGTCCGTTCGAACGGATGGTCCTCGAAGTCGAGGCTGACGACCCTTGAGTGCGGCGGGATGGCGTAGATGCGCTTTTCCCGGCCGGCACCGAATAGCTGCAAGGCCGGGCAATCGTTCATTTTCGGGTTGTCGAACTTCGGCGTCGGGGACGGGTCGGTGACGTAACGGTCATCGACCATGACGGGGTAAGCATAGGTCGTCGCGATGTGGCCGTGCCGGGCGATGTCCTCATACAACTTGACGTGCATCAAGCCGTAGTCGGCCAGCGCGTGGAGCGTCCGCGTTTCGCTTTCGCGCGGCTCGAGATAGCGCAAAGGTTCGGGGATCGGCACTTGGTACACGAGGATCTGGCCGGCTTTGAGCGGTTGTTCCGGGATCCGGTGGCGGGTTTGTATGATCGTTGCGTCGGTCGTGCGAGTGGTTGTCGCGACGCCCGCGGTCTTGGCGAAGAACGCCCGGATCGAGACCGCGTTGGTCGTGTCGTCGGCGCCCTGGTCGATGACCTTGAGCACGTCGTCGCGGCCGAGGATCGCCGCTGTCACCTGGATGCCGCCAGTGCCCCAGCCATACGGCATCGGCATTTCGCGGCTGGCGAAGGGGACCTGATAGCCAGGGATGGCGACCGCCTTGAGAATCGCACGGCGGATCATCCGCTTGGTCTGTTCGTCCAGGTAGGCAAAGTTGTAGGCCGGGATCGCGGTCATGGCAGGGGCTCGTTGCGGGCCAGATTTATAATGTGTTTGCCGAGTTCTTCTCGAGTGGGTCGCGCAAACCAAGCTTTAAGCGGTCGGCGGTATCAGGGTCCCATGACAGAACCAATGGTATGCCATGTGTTTGGCGTCGCATGTGATGCGGGGCTACGGTCCAGCTTCGTCGACTCGCTGACGCTACTTGGTGTCGCGTATTGCCTGTGGGCGGCATTTGGTTTTCCAGCTGGCGACGGCAGCAGCTCAAGCTCCGATAGCGGCGGCTGCGGCGGCGACTGATGATCGTGGCCGTTATTCAGCCGCCAGTTTGTCCGGATGATGCTGGTCCTGGTCCTGGTTCCGGTCGTGTGTGTTGGCGCTCAAAGCTGCAAGCCGCGCCGCATGCTCGGCCCGCAGTTGCCGGATGAGCGACAGCTCGGCCTGGAAGTCCACATAGTGCGGCAACTTCAGGTGCTCGACGAACCCCGTCGCCTGGACGTTGTCTGAGTGCGACAACACGAATTCCTCATCTTGTGCCGGTGCCACAACCTCTTCGCCCAGTTCTTCCGCGCGAAGGGCGCGGTCCACGAGGGCCATCGACATCGCTTTGCGTTCGCACGCGCCGAACGCGAGGCCATAACCGCGGGTGAACTGCGGACCCTCGGTGGCCGAGCCTTTGAACTGGTTGACCATCTCGCATTCGGTGACGGTGATTTCGCCGAGCACGACGGGGAAACCCAGCTCTTCTGGAATGAACGACAGCTCGACCTCGCCACGGCGGATTTCGCCAGCGAACGGGTGGTTGCGGCCGTATCCGCGCTGGGTCGAATAGCCGAGCGCGAGCAGGAACCCTTCATCGCCACGGGCGAGCGCCTGCAAGCGCAGATCGCGCGATGCAGGAAAGCCGATCGCTTCGCGCGTCAGGTCGGCTGGGGGAACGTCGGTGTCGGATGGCAAAGGTTCGATCAGGCCTTCGGCGCGCAGCATCGACGCGACACGGGGAACGTTTGGCGCGGCGGAATCGGCAGGTTGGGGCGGATTCTCCGATCCCTGCTGCCGAGTAGTCTTGCCTGGTTGCGCGTTTGTGGCGCTGGTCCGGGGCGGCTGCTGATCGGCCAGCGCCGGATCGAGCAAGCGGTGGGTGTAGTCGAACGTGTCGCCAAGTATTTGACCGCCGGGCACATCTTTGAACGTCGCCGAGATACGCCGCCGAATGGTCATCGCCGCCGTGTCGATCGGCACGCTCGAGCCAAACCGGGGCAGCGTGGTGCGAAAGGCCCGGACAAGGAAGATCGCCTCGATCAGGTCGCCGCGAGCCTGCTTGATCGCGAGTGCTGCGATATCGCGATCATAGAGCGAGCCTTCGCCCATCACGCGGTCGACGGCACCCGACAATTGCTCGCGGATCTGGTCGACCGACACTTCGGGCACGGCGGGATCGCCACGCCGTTCGCGGGCCAGAAGTTCGTGCGCGGCCTTGATGGCGGCCTCGCCGCCTTTGACTGCGACGTACATGTCAGGAGCCTCCCTGGATGCGGGCCGATCGCGGCAGGGCGGCGATGGCATCGGGGGCGCAGACGATCAGGTCGACGCCCATCGGGAAACGGGACCGGTTTTGCGCGAGTTGGTGGCGGAGCTGGGGTGGCTGCGGCGTAAAGTCGAGCGTGGCCGTCCCGTCGATGCCGGGGCCGGTCATGATGAGCGTGGCTTCGGGCTGGGCGTCTCGGCTATTGGCGGCGGTTGCGCCATCGAGCCGATCGACGGCGAGGAGGATGGTCGTGCTGCGATCGGGATAGTCCGGTGTGCCTTGGGCGAAGGCGTCGAGCGGCGGCATGGTGAGCGGATCGCAGACAAGGGCGAACGTCGCTGTGTGCGGTTCGGGCGTTATCTTGGCTGCGGTCGCGAAACGCAAATAGCTGGCGACCTCGGGGCGGGCGGCTAGGCCCGGGTCGAGCCAGATTGTGGTTTCGTGGTCGGCAAGCGTCAAGATCGTGGCTGCCATGGCCTTGGGTAGCGGACACGCACCGGGCGCGGCCGGTAGCGCTACGACGAGGCCGGGGCGCGACATGGCGTCAAGCAGGGCGCGGAATACGGCCTGGGGCTCGTGAATGGTATCGATGAAGCCCGGATGGATCGCGATCATGACGGGCTTTCCCCACGCTCGAGCGTGAAAAAATTGACGCGCGTGGCGTCCGTGTCGGCTTGCTGGCGGGCGCGTTCTTCGGCCAAGCGCTGCGAGACGGGGGTCAAAAATGCCGGTCCGAGCAATGCGACCGCATCGGGCCGTTGACCGAGCGCATCGATGATTGCTGCCTTGATCGCCTCGTCACCGCTGCGGCCGAGCAGATAAGCGTAGCCGGTTTCGCCGGTCGCAAGTTGCACGACCGCGCGCGTGACACTGGCTTCGCCAGCATTGAACGGCGCACCGTCGCCACCGGTGCGGCCTTGCAGCATGACGAGCCCGGTTTCCGGCGCCCGCAATACAACGAAATCCGGCTCGGGATCGAAGGCGGCGATGGCTGCCTCGCGTTCGGATGGGGTTGCAAGCGCGGTCAAACGCATGATCCGTTGGCGGTCGTCGTGTCGCATGGGCTCCGCGTGCGTTGGTTGCCGAGATTGCCGGGTCGGTTGAATTCACACCACTAAACGTGCGCGATTGAGGGCTTATGACAGGCACGCCCGAGTGGCCAGTGGGTCATCGACACGGTGGAAACTGTCACGCGACTGTCAAGTACTGCTGCTAGCGGCATGTTGCAATGCGGGAGGAAAAGCGTGGCCATCAGTGCGATCAGTGTCCGAAACGTGTCGAAGTCGTTCGAGCGCGGCAAGACCGTTCTCGACGGCGTCAGCTTCGAGGTTGGCCGCGGCGAGATGGTCGCTCTCATCGGCGCGTCGGGTTCCGGCAAGTCGACGCTGATCAGGACCATCGCAGGTTTGCTGCCGGTCAATCGTGCAGACGCGCCGCGTCAAGGCGAGCCGGTTGAAGGCGTCATCGAGATCCTTGGTCAGACGATGCAGCGGAATGGCCGGATCGACGGTCAGGCCAATTCGCTGCGGACGAAAGTTGGAATTGTTTTCCAGCAGTTCAATCTCGTGCCGCGCCTGCCGGTGTTGACCAATGTTTTGATCGGTACGCTCGGCCGGCTGCCGCGCTGGCGCGGGACGCTTGGCCTCTTCCCACGGGACGACAAAGCGCGCGCCATGCTGGCGCTGCAACGCGTTGGGATCGCGGATCAAGCGCTGAAGCGCGGCTCACAACTGTCGGGCGGGCAGCAACAGCGAGCGGCGATTGCCCGCGCGTTGGTGCAGGGTGCCGATGTTGTCATCGCCGACGAGCCGATCGCCTCGCTCGATCCGAGTTCGGCGCGCCGTGTCATGGATACGCTCGCCGACCTCAATAAGCGCGACGGGATCACGGTGCTCGTGTCGCTGCATCAGGTCGAATACGCGATCGGATATTGCGCACGGACGATTGCGCTGCGTGGCGGCAAGCTTGTTTATGATGGACCGTCCGCAGCGCTGACGCCGAGCTTTCTGGCGGAGCTTTACGGCGCGGAAAGCGAAGAACTTTTCCTTCCAGGATTGGCCGCTGCTGGCCATGGCGCCGTTGCGACTGCGGCTGGGTTCGACCCGGCTCTGCCGACCGCGGCCGCGATCAAGCCGCCGACCGCCGAGGACGGGCCTAGCCCGATGCAACCTGCTTTTCGGATGGTGACCGCCGCTCAATAGCGGAGGCACAGGACTGATGTTCGGCTCGCGGTGGGGACGCCGAGGCCGTGCGACGGGTGCGAGGAGCGCCCGGCTTTGATGACGACCATGGAGCTCATTGATGTTGAAGATGACGATGAAGGTCGGGACCATCGCCTTGTCGATGATTGCCCTTGCCGCGACTGGCGCTATCGCTCAGGACGCGAAGCCTGCTGCTGGTGCCGTGACCGAATTGAACTTCGGCGTCATCGCGACCGAAGCGACGTCGAACCTCAAGACCGTCTGGGAGCCATTCCTGGCGGAGATGGAAAAGGGTACCGGCCTCAAGATCAAGGCATTCTTTGCCTCAGACTATGCTGGCATCATCGAGGGCCAGCGCTTCAACAAGGTGCAGGTTGCTTGGTATGGCAACAAGTCGGCCATGGAAGCCGTCGATCGCGCTGAAGGCGAAGTTTTCGTGCAGTCGGTCGCCAACGACGGCGCGCCGGGCTACTACTCGCACCTGATCGTCCACAAAGACAGCCCGGTCCAGAAGCTCGAAGACGTGCTGAAGTGCGATAAGACGCTCGATTTCGGTATCGGCGATCCGAACTCGACTTCGGGCTTCCTCGTGCCGATGACGTTCGTGTTTGCCGCCAATAAGATCGACCCGAAGGCGTGCTTCAAGACCGTTCGCGCGGCCAACCACGAAGCAAACGCGCTGGCTGTTGCCAACAAGCAGGTTCAGGTTGCGGCCAACAACAACGAAAACCTCGAGCGCCTGAAGAAGACCAACCCAGCCGCTCTGGAAAACATCCGCGTGATCTGGACATCGCCGCTGATCGCGTCCGATCCGTTGGTGTGGCGCAAGGATCTCAACGCGTCGGTCAAGGCCAAGCTGTACACCTTCTTGATGAGCTATGGCCGCGTTGGCGACGAGGCGACTATCAAGGCCCAGATGGAAGTCTTGAAGGCACTCGGCTGGGCACCGTTCCGCCCGTCGTCGAATGATCAGTTGCTCCCGACCCGTCAAATGGAAGTTGCGCGCAAGCAACTCAAGATCGAAGGCGACGACAAGATCTCGGCCGAAGACAAGGCGAAGCAACTCGTTGCTGTCAAAGCCGAGGCTGAAAAGATTGCTGCCGAGCTGAAAGCCGCTGAAACAAGCGATCGCACCAAGGTGCTTGCCGCGTTTCTCGACGCCGACAAGGCTGGCAAGGCAGACGACGTGAAGAAAATGATCGCCGCTGCCGCTGCTGCACTCGCGAAGTAATCGTTCGCTCCCGACACGATCGGCCGGACCTGCACGCGTGGGTCCGGTCATTCCATACGCCGACCGTTTTAGACATGCCGCCACCTGCCAAAAAGGTTACACCATGGCGTTGACGCAAGACTTGTCGAAGGTGGTGATCCCGCAGCCGGCAGCCCTCAATCGGCTAGCGGGCTGGGCGATGATGGCTGGCGTCGCGCTTCTGCTGGCGTGGAGTTTTCACCCGGTCGAAATGCACAACGCGGGGATGCTGATCAGCGACAGCGGCAACATGGCCGTGTTCATCAAGGGCTTCCTCGCGCCGAATTTCAAGGAATGGCGGGCCTATCTCGGCGAAATGGTGGAGACCGTCCAGATCGCGATCTGGGGCACGTTCCTCGCCGTGTTGTTCGGGATGCCGCTCGCGATCCTCGCCTCGTCGAACGTTGCGCCGTGGTGGGTCGTCCAGCCGATCCGCCGGTTCATGGATGCGACGCGGGCGATCAACGAAATTGTTCTCGCCCTGGTGTTCGTCGTTGCTGTCGGTCTCGGACCGCTGGCTGGCGTACTCGCGTTGTTCGTCCATAATCTCGGGATCATCTCGAAACTATTTTCGGAAGCCGTCGAAGCGATCGATCCGCGTCCTGTCGAAGGAATCCGTGCCACTGGAGCCAGTCGGCTGCAGGAAGTGCTGTACGGGATCGTGCCGCAGGTTGCGCCGCTGTGGTCGTCGTTCTCGCTCTACCGGTTCGAGACCAACGTGAGGTCGGCGACCGTGCTCGGCATCGTTGGCGCCGGCGGGATCGGGCATTCGCTTTACGAGAACATCCGCTCGTTCCAGTATGCCGAGACAAGCGCGATCATCCTCATCGTGATTGCAACGGTTTCGATTATCGACATGATCAGCTCACGCTTGCGCAATTGGCTGGTGTAGCGCCCGAGCCGTACCTCGGAGCATCGCTCGTGACTACGCAAACCCGGCTGTCGCCGACGCCGCTCGTCGACCCTAGCGCTGACGTCACGGGGAGCGAGCTCAGCGGGTACACTGAAGTTGGCGCGCGGACCTCGTTCACAAACAGTGCGCTCGGCGACTACAGCTACATCGTCAACGACTGCGAAGTGACCGGCACCCGGACCGGAAAGTTCTGCTCGATCGCTGCCATGGTGCGGCTCAACCCCGGCAACCATCCCATGGACCGGGCGAGCCAGAGCCACTTCAGTTACCGTTCGAGCTGGTACTTCGAAGGTGCCACGGATGACGATGCGTTCTTTGCATGGCGCCGTTCACAACCGGTCGAGATCGGCCACGATGTGTGGATCGGCCATGGCGCGATCGTGCTGCCGGGCGTCACGGTTGGGACCGGAGCTGTGATCGCAGCGGCCGCCGTCGTGACAAAGGACGTTGCGCCCTACACCATCGTCGCGGGCGTGCCTGCTGCGCCGATACGCGCGCGTTTCCCGCAGCCGATCGCGGCGCGGATGCAGCGGCTGGCGTGGTGGGACTGGAGCCACGACCGGCTCGCCACGGCGCTGCCGGATTTTCGCGCGTTGCCGGCCGAAGCGTTTTTGGAAAAATACGAACGGCTGTAAGCGGGCAGGCAATCGGTCCGGCAATCTGGCTGGCGTTATGGCGGGGCGTCATGGGCTCACGTTTGCGGGGCATTTGCTGCCGGGGCTTTCGTTGGCGCCGATGGCGGGTTACTACGGCGGCATGATTCAGAGCTCGGTCTTTCACAGCATGCGCGGGCATTCGGCAGCGGCTCTGGTCGCCAGCGGGTTGTTTGCTGCGACGCTCGTCGGGCTGTCACCTGCCCAAGCGCAATCGCCCGGTACCGTCAACCCGGCGGCGCTAGCGCCGACGATCCGCGATACCAAACCCTATGACGACAGATTGCTGCGGTTGGGCGAGATCCTGGGCGCGATCCATTTCCTGCGGGAGTTGTGCGGCGGCAACGACGGCCCGCTGTGGCGCGAGCGGATGGAAGAACTGGTGCGGGCCGAGGGGCCATCTGCGCTGCGTCAGGCCAAGCTGACGCGGAGTTTCAATCAGGGCTACCGCAACTATCAACGCACCTATTCGACCTGCACGCCAACGGCCCAGACGACAATTACGCGGTTCGTTGCCGAGGGGCAGCAGATCTCCGAGACGCTGCTGAGGACGATCCCCTGAATCGCCGTTTGGTGGCGGCGAACCGGGTCGGGGTCAGCGGGTCGGGGTCAGCGGGTTGGCGGCTGACGATCGGATCTCGGCGATAGTCGCGTCACGTGTCCCATCTTACGGCCGTCGCGGGCTTCGCCTTTGCCGTAGAGGTGGACGCAGGCGCCGGGTTCGGCGGCGAGGTCCAGATAGCCCGCTTGGTCGCTGCCGATCAGGTTGGTCATGACCGCGTTGCTGTGGCGCGCGGTCGAACCGAGCGGCCATCCGGCGACGGCGCGCATGTGGTTTTCGAATTGGCTGACGGTACAGCCGTCGATCGTCCAGTGGCCGGAATTGTGGACGCGTGGGGCGATCTCGTTGATGTAGAGGACCTCGGCCCCAGCCGCGTCAAGAACGAAGTATTCGACCGCGAGAACGCCGACATAATCAAGCGCGTCGGCGATGGCGCGCGCGGTGTCGACGGCCTGACGTTCGGTCTCGGCCGAGACCATTGCCGGTATAGTCGAGGTGTGGAGGATGTGGTTGCGGTGGTCGTTGAGGACCACGTCGTAGGCGGCGAATGCGCCGTCGTCACCGCGCACGGCCACGACAGAAACTTCGGCTTGGAAGGCGATGAACGTTTCGAGGATCGCCGGGTGGCCACCAATGGCAGTCCAGGCGGCTTCGACGCCATCGGTTGCGAGCAGTTTGGCTTGGCCTTTGCCGTCGTAGCCAAAGCGGCGGGTTTTGAGCACGGCTGGCAAACCGATATCGCGTGCCCTCTGAGATAACGCGGCGAGGCTGTCGACCGCAGCGAAGTCGGCGGTCATGGCGCCAAGGTCGTGGGCGAGTTGCTTTTCCGTCAGGCGGTCCTGCGTGACGGCCAGGGCCTTGGCGCCAGGGCGAACCGGGATGCGGGTTGCGAGGAATTCGACCGTCGCGACTGGGATGTTCTCGAATTCGAACGTTGTCACGTCGATCGAGGACGCGAACGCTGCGAGGGCTGCTTCATCGTCGTAGGCGGCGATGGTGTGGGCGCTGGCGACATCGAATGCCGGACCGGAAGCGTCGGCATAGATGTGGCACCTCAAGCCAAGCCGGGCGGCGGCGAGCGCCAGCATGCGTCCGAGTTGGCCGGAGCCGAGAATGCCGATCGTGGCGCCGGGTTTCAACGGTACGCTGGATGGTCCAACGTCGCGGGGCGATCCGACGGCGCGGGGCGAAGCTGGCGCCGCCACGGCTTACGCGCCCTCTGGCTTGGAAGACTCGGTGCGCGGTTCTGCAGTGACCGCATCCGACTTGGCTGCCCGCCAAGCGTCGAGGCGCTGGGTCAGTGCGGGGTCGGCAAGGGCGAGGATGCCAGCGGCGAGGAGCCCGGCGTTGGTCGAACCGGCTCTGCCAATGGCCAGCGTGCCGACCGGTATGCCGGCAGGCATCTGAACGATGGAATAGAGGCTATCGATCCCCGACATGGCTTGGGTGTGGACGGGAACGCCTAGGACCGGAAGCGTCGTCAGCGAGGCCGTCATGCCGGGAAGATGGGCTGCACCGCCAGCACCGGCGATGATGACTTTGATGCCGCGGCCGCGAGCGGCCTTGGCATAGGCGTACATCCGGTCGGGTGTGCGGTGTGCGGAGACGATGCGGGTTTCGAACGGAACGCCCAATTCGTCGAGGACGTCGGCGGCATGGTGCATCGTGGTCCAGTCCGACTGACTGCCCATGATGATGCCGACCACCGCCGACTGCTCTGGCTTCACGTCTCCCATCGTCCCTCGATCGCGTTTACCACGCGCAGCAGGCCCGAACTCGGTCGCGGGCCTTGAATTGAGAAAGCGGGGGCGTACTAGAGCCGGTCCCGGGTTGCAAGGCGGATTTTCGGCTGTTTTGGTGACGGATGGCGAATTGGGTCGCGTACGTTCGTACGTGTACGCACCTCTGGCAGCGTCGCGTTAGGCTGGCGGTGTCGATGTGCCGTCGCCGAGGGCGCGCTGCATGTGGACGCTGTCGAGCCAGCGGCCATGCTTGAAGGCGATGCCGGGATAGGTGCCGACGGGCTCAAACCCACCGGCCGCATGCAGGCGTATCGAGGCCACGTTGGCGTTATCGCCGATCACCGCAATCATCCGGCGGTAGCCACGTTCCGTGACGTCAGCGACCAGCCGATCAAGCAAAGCGCGGCCGACGCCACGGCCTTTTGCACCGTCGGCGACGTAGACCGAATTCTCAACTGTCCATTTGTAGGCAGCGCGCGTGCGGAACGGTGTGGCATAGGCGTAGCCGAGCACGGCAGCCGTGGTGCCGGCGTCGGCGTTAGGGTCAGCGTTATCGGTGTCGACGGCCACGAGCCACGGCAGGCCCGCCGCGATCACAGCTGCATGGCGCGTTGCCATTTCGTCCTCGCCGGGCGGGTCGATCTCATAGGTTGCGGTGCCGCCGAGGACCTCGCGGCGATAAATTGCGGTGATTGCCGCGAGATCGGCCGCGGTCGCTGCGCGGATTACGAAGGGCTGGGGTGCGACGCGCTGGGCGGTATCGTCGGCGCTATTGTGAATCGGGTCGGGCATTGTCGTCGCGCTGGTGTGAGGAGGGCGGTGGCGACTATATGCACGGCGTACGCGAGAGTGTAGCCCGCCTATAGTTCCAGTGACCGGCTACGCCGACGTGACATGCCGGTTGCTTCACCCGATGAGAGATGTTCGCCCCCGATGGCCCCGCCGCTATTGACGCTCAAAGACATCCACCTGACGTTTGGCGGTAATCCGCTGCTGGCTGGCGCCGAGCTGACCGTCCACCCCGGTGAACGGGTGTGCCTCGTGGGACGCAATGGCTCGGGCAAGTCAACGCTGTTGAAAATCGCCGCCGGGCTGGTCGAGCCGGACAGCGGCGACCGGTTCGTGCACCCCAACGCGGTCGTCCGTTATCTGCCGCAGGAGCCGGATTTCGGCGATGCCGAAACGGCGCTCGACTTCGTCGAAGCCGGGTTGTCGCCAACCGATGACCACTACCGGGCATATCAGGCGCTGGCCGATGTCGGTCTGACAGGCGACCTCAGGCTCGATCAATTGTCGGGTGGAGAGGCGCGCCGGGTTGCGATCGCGCGCGCGCTGGCGCCACGACCCGATGTGCTGCTGCTCGACGAGCCGACCAACCATCTCGACGTGGCGATGATCGAGTGGCTCGAGAAGGAGCTGGTCGGGTTGCGATCCGCACTCGTGCTGATCAGCCACGATCGGCGGTTTCTCGAAACGCTGTCGCGGACGACGGTGTGGCTCGATCGCGGTATGGCGCGGCGCAACCCGGAGGGTTTTGCGGCGTTCGAAGCGTGGCGGGACGCGCTGCTCTCGGATGAGGAAACCAACTGGCACAAGCTCGACCGCAAGATCGAGCGCGAGAACCAGTGGATGCACGGCGGCGTCTCCGGGCGGCGCAAACGCAACGTCCGCCGGGTCGCCGAACTCGACCAGCTGCGCGCGGAGCGGGCCAACCGCATTCGCGTGCAGGGTAATGTCAAGCTCACCGGTTCGGAGGCGCAAGGCTCGGGGCGGATGGTGATCGAGGCCGAAGGATTGTCGAAATCATTCGACGGGCGGCCGATCGTCGAGGGTCTCAACTTGCGGCTGATGCGCGGCGATAAGCTCGGCATCGTCGGTCCGAACGGGGCGGGCAAGACGACGTTGCTCAACCTGCTAACCGCCCAGATCGAACCTGACGAGGGCACGGTCAAGCACGGCACAAATCTGGCGGTCGTCACACTCGATCAGCGGCGCGAAGAACTCGATCCGGAATGGACGGTCGGTTATGCGATCACGGGTGGTAAGGGCGACCAAGTGATCGTTGGCGGGGAGGCGCGCCACGTCACGAGTTACATGCGCGATTTCCTGTTCACGGCGGATCAGGTGAGGTCGCCGGTCAAGGCGTTGTCGGGCGGTGAGCGTGGCCGGTTGATGTTGGCGCGGGCCTTATCGAAGCCGTCTAACGTGCTCGTTCTCGACGAGCCGACCAACGACCTCGACCTCGAAACGCTCGACCTGCTGCAGGAGCATCTGGCGTCCTACCCGGGGACGGTCATTTTGATCAGCCACGACCGCGACTTCCTCGACCGGGTGGTGACGTCGGTCATCGTGCCCGAGGGCGACGGGCAGTGGAGCGAATACCCCGGCGGCTATCGCGATATGCTGGTGCAACGCGACGGGCGCGACCTCAGCGTCGAGCGGGGTGGCGGAGCCAAGACCGAGGCATCAGGGGCATACGCCGATGCGGGCGGGCGTTCGGACAGCGGCGACGGCCAAGCTGCAGCGGTAGCATCGGTGCCGAAGCGTAAGTTGTCGTTCAAGGAACGGCATGCGCTGGAGACGCTGCCAACGTCCATCGCGGCGTTGGAGGCCGAGATCGCGACGCTATCGACGGCGCTGTCAGACAACGGGTTGGCGGTGCGCGATGCCAAAGGTTACGCGGCCCTGACGCAGAAGCTCGGCGCGGCACAGGCCAAGCTGACGGCGGCGGAAGATCAATGGCTCGAGCTGGCGGCCGCGGACGGGGCGTAACGGCGGATCTCGAGGTGGGCAACTGGCGCTGTGGTCGGCGCGCGTGTTCCGGCAGACAAAACGAAAATGGCACCGAGCGCGAGCTCGATGCCATTCAATCAACAACTCGACGGTTCCAAGGAACCGCGAGCGGCCTTAGATCAGGTCGATGTCAGCTGGGAGATAGGCGGTGACTTCCATGCCAACGGCCTGCTCGCGAACCTGCGGCTTGTTCCAGATTTTCATGTCATCGTCTCCTGTTTGAGGTTGAGGTCTGTCAGAGCCGTGCTCCGATGAAGGTGTACTATAGTAGTGCTTCAACACGGACCAATAGCATTTTCGTGAGCCAAACCTCCCGTTTCCGTGATCGGATAAAACATCGTCTGGTTGGCTGGAACTTGCGGCAGGTCAGGGAATTGCGTGCGGCTTGAATTTGCACGTGCAACGGCCATATTTCGATGACGGGTGCCGTTCTGGGCCCGCTCACGAGGTCGCTTCTAGGGAGGACCGCGAAATGAACCGTTTACTGCCAACCAGTCCGCTTTTGCTTGGGTTCGAGGAACTCGAACGTCTGATCGACCGCACCGGCAAGGGCGGTACGGATGGTTACCCGCCTTATAACATCGAGCGGATTCAGCGCCCTGACGGGCACGAATTGCTTCGTATCACGCTCGCGGTTGCCGGATTTGCGCGCGACGACCTCGATATTCAGCTCGAGGACAAGCAGTTGACGATCCGCGGCAAACAGCGCGACGACCAGCCGCGCGATTACATCCACCGCGGAATCGCTGCCCGACAATTCAGCCGCACATTCGTGCTGGCCGATGGTCTCGAGGTCAAAGGCGCCGACCTTGCCAACGGGCTCCTGGCCATCGACCTCGTCCGACTGCAGCCGGCAAAGCTCGTCCGAACGATAACGATCGGCAACGGTTAGATTACGACTTTTGCTGTCCCCTCGACTCGCGCGAGACAGTTTCACCTCTGGTTCAGCACCGTTGTGCCAAGCTAGCGGTTAAACTGGAGACCCTGCCCCAACGTATATGATGTACGTTTTGTGTCGACGTCGCGATTGTCGCCCTGTCTCACTGAAGGAGGAGCGTCATGGCTCAACTGGTTGGACTGTCTAAGCCAAATTCCGGGATCGCAATGAGCGATGCGGATCTGGCCCGGCTTGGTGCTGGCGAGGTCGCCTACATCAAAATCTTGTCGAGCGATGAAGCGCAGAAAGCCTATCCGAATGTGGAAGGCCTGCCAGACGGCATCAGCTTGTTCGCGCTCCATAGCGCCGACGGTACGCCGATCGCGCTGACGGACACGATGCAAGCCGCCGTAGGGCACGCGATTGGCGACGAGCTGCTGATCGCCAGCGTGCACTGATGCTTCGACTGGCGGTGGGGCTGGATATCTTGCCCCACCGTTTGTCGAGCTAACCGAGCATCGCGCTATCCGAGGACGTAGAGCGCGCCGAGACCGGCGCCGCCGACGATGATCCGCCACCAGGCAAAGAATGCAAAGCCATTGCGGCTGATGAAATCGAGCAAGTAGCGGACGACGATCACTCCGGCGATAAACGAAACGCTGAAGCCGATCGCGATGGCCTGGATATTATCGGGCGAGAGCGTCGCGTAGTTTTTGTAGAGATCATAGGCAAAGGCACCCGCCATCGTGGGCATCGCCAGGAAGAATGAAAACTCGGCCGCCGACCGTTTGTCCGTTCCCATGAGCATGGCGCCGACGATCGTCGCACCGGACCGCGACACGCCCGGGATCAGCGCCAAGCACTGGCAGAGGCCGATTTTGAGGGCCAGCGGGACGGGGTAGTCCATCACGTCGTCGTAGCGCGGCCGGGTTGCCATGCGGTCGACGATCAGCAGAACAATCCCGCCGATTATCAGCGTGACGCAAACCAGGGCTGGGAACTCGAACAAGCCCTTGATTTGCTTGTGGAGGAGTGCGCCAAGGAGTGCGGCCGGCAGGAAGGCGACGATGATCCCGAGCACGAACCGCTGGGTGCGTGCGTCTGACGGCAGATCGAATGCGATGCGCCAGATCTTGGCCGCATAGACGGTGACGATTGCCAGGATCGCGCCGAGCTGGATCAGTACCTCGAACGTCTTGCCCGGCGAGTCGAACCCGAGAAAGTGGCCGATCAGAATAAGGTGGCCAGTGGATGAGACTGGCAGAAATTCTGTGATGCCCTCGACCAAACCGAGGACGACGACTTTCCAGGTTTCCATGCGTCCCCCCGCGTGTGCCCAGTCGGTGCCGACCGTGCCAAAACATCCAATAGCCGATCCATCAGCCGGGCGGCATGGCTGCGATCGCCACAGGCGGATCTTTCCGGCGGCTTCTTGGTTGCTTATTGAGAGGCGGTGGGCTTCGGGCTGCGCTTGCGTGCCGGTGCGGCGGGCGCGGTGGCTTCAGGGGTCGCTTGGTCCGCTGCCATCGCGGCTGGTATCGTCGCTTCAGCTGGCGGCGATTTTGCTTTCGACCGTGAGGCGCGGGTTTTGGCCGTTTTCGCGCTGTCCGTCACGGCTGCGATCTCGGGCTTGGCGTTTGCGGGGATGGCTGGCTCGGCGGACGTGGCGCTCTTGATATCGCGGACCGTCGGCCGACGGCTACGCGGTTTGGCAGCGGCTTCTATCGCGGCCAGCGGAACCGGTTCTGCTGTTGGTGGGCCGATGGCAGGGGGCGCGGCTGGGTGCTCGGAGGCCGGTGGTGGAGAAGGCGGGACGGCTGCCTGACCGGCATTGGGCGCGATTTGCGCGGCAGTTGCTGCGGCCTGGGCCGCGACCACCGGTTCGATGGCAACCGGGGCTTTGAGCTCCATTTTGGACAGATGCAAGAGCAACACGTATGTATCGCCTTTGATCCGGCCTTCGAGAAAGCCGCGATGGGGCGTCGCATGGCGGGTGAAGATCAGCGGATCTTTACCGGACTTGCCCGCGCCGAGCAGCATCAGACTACCGGCCTCGTGCAGTTCTTTGGCCATGCTGAAGAGAAAGTCGTAGGTCAGGCCGTTGACGTGGACGATCTGCAGCTTGGACGAGAACACGAAACGGCGCAGCGCCTCGTCTTTTTTGACCAGGCGGCCGGTCCAGCTGACCGGCAGGTCGCCGTCGGTATTGGGTTCTGGCCGTTTGCGTGGACGGCGCTCTTTCTCTTCGCCCGACGGCGCGCGAACGATCTCGGTTTCGGTGATGTGGGTGACGATCTCGCCTGCGCGGTTGACGAACACGCGGCTGGCGCCGGTCAGAAACATGCCGATCCGTTCGAGGTCGACGTCCGTGTCGGCCGCGACAAGGCTTGCGGCGAGCGCTTCGTCGTCTCCGCTGACAGCTGATTTCAGCCTGTCGTAGCTGTGCTCGGCGGTGGCGCGCAGCACCTTTTTCATGCGCACGTCCTGGCCGGCTTGATCGACATAACGCACGGTAGCGCGTTCGCCGACGCTCTCGGCCCGGACGCGGGCGTCCCGGTTGCGGCCATCCTTCAGATTGATGTTGGGCATCGTGGATCTCCGCTCACATCATCTCAAAGTCGAGGTCGTCGCCAGCCGGTGTCTCATCGGCGTCGGTATCCAGTGCCTTGGACTCGGTGAAGCCGAGGAAATCGATGCTGTTTTCGGCTCCGACCAACATCCAGACCGTGCCGTCGGTACCTTTGAGGATGAAGGCCGGGTCGGCGTTGACCCCGCCGCGATAACTGAAGTCGAATTTGAAAATCGCGCCGCCATCGAGTTCGGACGCGAACGCGGCTGGTATCCCAACATCGTCGGGCACCAGCTGGTAGGTCGAGCGGATGGAATGGTCGAGGAAGCGCTCAGGCGTGGTGCGCTGCTCGAGTTCAAGCGGGTGGTCGAAGCTCGACGCAATCGTGTTGAGGCGACGGCCAGCGATATCGACTGGCGACAATTCGGCTCGTTCGATCCAGCGGCCGTCACCGGTCATGTAGCCAAGGCCGGTGCCACCGCTGGTGATCAACGTGCGGCCGTCGGCGGCCAGCGTGGCGACCTCGCAGCGCGAGCCCGCGCGGTCACAGGTTTCGACGTCGACGCGGCCATACAGGGCCTCGCGGTCGACCTTGTCGATGCCGCAGCGGAACGCTTGTCCGCCAAACTGGAATTCGAGCGTGCGTGCCATCGGCAGCTCCTGCGATGCCCAACTCTCTGGCCGTGTAATGCACTAAGGTTAGCCCAAGGTTAGCTGCTGCCGTCGGCCGTGGGAAGCTGCAGGATCGCCTGCACAAGTCTAGCTGCGCTGTCGTCGGGATGACCGGTATTGTAGATTACGACATCGGCGTCGCCGTTCGAGAAGGTACCGGGAATGCGAGCCAGCCGGTCTGCGACGGCTAAAGCCTCTTCCCGGCCGCGGGTCGAGAGGCGCGCGGCACGCACGTCGGGTGGGGCGTCGACTAGGATGACGGCGACTTCGGCATAGCGTCGCCGTGCTTCTGCCAACACGGTGCGCGATGCGTTAAGAACGACCGTATGACCGGCCGCAACGTCCCCATCGACCGCCGTGCGGATGCCGTAGGCGAGGCCGTGGGCGCGCCACGTCAGAGCGTAGCCGCCGGTTGCTTCCGTGGTGTCAAAATTTGCCGGTGTCACCGCGAACTCTTCGGCCGTGCCGGTCGGTCGGGTTACGTCGCGCGGGGCGAAGACCACGGTTTCATGTGCGGCCAGAGATGCCCGCGCCAAGCGCAGCAACGTGTCCTTGCCAGAGCCGCTCGGTCCAACGATCAAAACAACGCGACCGGGACCGAGCGGGCGGCATTGGCCCGAGTGGGGAGCGTCTTCGGGGCTGTCGTGATCAGGAGACACGCTTGCCGTCGCGCCACACGGAGCGCACGACCGGCAGCTCCCCGACTTTGTGAACGTGGATCAGGTCGGCGCGCAGACCGAGTTCGATGGCCCCCCGGTCGGGCAGACCGGCTGCGAGCGCTGGCTGCCGCGACACGAGGCGGATCGCGCGGGCCAAGCTGTAGCCTTCGATCAGCCGGTGGAGTTCGAAGGCGCCCATCAGCAGGCTAGCTGGCACATAGTCCGACGAGAGGATGTCGAGGAGGCCGTCGCGGGCGAGCGCTTCGGCGGCGACATTGCCAGAATGCGAGCCGCCGCGAACAACGTTGGGTGCGCCCATCATCACGTCCATGCCAGCTTCGTGCGACGCCCGCGCTGCCTCGACCGTCGTCGGGAATTCGGCGATCGCAATGCCGTCGCGCCGTGCCTCGGCAACATGTTCGAGCGTGGTGTCGTCGTGGCTCGCGATGACGATCGACCGGTCCCGCGCGATGTTGACAAGTGCCGCGCGATGACGATCGTGGTTCTCGGCTTGGAACGCTTTTCGGGTCGTGATCAGCGTTTGGAGTTCGGGCTCGGACAGGCCTCCCTTTCCGCCGAAGTAGATCTTCCACTTGGAGATGTCGCGGAACTGCCGGTCGCCGGGCGTATGGTCCATCAGCGACATCAGGTGGACGGGATGCTTGGCGAGGAACGCCTCGGTCGCGGTCAACGCATCGGCGGCGCACACCTCACAGCGCAAATGCGTCCTGTGCTCGGCGCGCAGCAACCCCTCGGCCCGCGCGGTGGCGACGGCATCAGCCAGCGCGACGGGGCCGGGGCCCGTCATCCCACTGTCCGGGTCGGAGCCGACGCGCAGGCTGTCGAACACCGTCGTGATGCCCGACGCTGCAATCTGGGCGTCGTAGGCGACGACGGCGGCCAGCGTGTGCCAGTTGACGCGAGGTCGGGGTAGCGCGTGGCTTTCGATGTGGTCGGTGTGCAACTCGACCAGACCCGGCATCAGATAATCGCCGGCGAGATCGTGGCCGCGTTCGGGCGCACGGCCCTCGCCGATTTCGGCGATACGCCCATCGCTGACAGCAACCCACCCGTGGTGAATGGCATCCTCGCGGACGATCAGGGCGTTTTCAAAAATTTCGATGGTCATGTCGGTGGTGGTCTACGGGACAATTTGCAAAAGTGTGATGACAGCGGAACGGACGGGATGACAAGTCGCGCACTGGCGTTGACTGGGTCGTTGGCGTCGTCGCTGTTTGGGACAGGATCTTGTCGCGGTGCATGCCGTCACGCCGCAGCCGTGGCGGCGGCCGCAAAGCGCGTGACGTCGACCAATCGCGTGGCCACACGCTCGCGGACCTCGCGATCGTGGAAGATGCCGACGATGGCGGCGCCATCGTTGCGACGCTCGGCAATCAGCGCCTCGACCACGGCGCGGTTGCTCGCGTCGAGCGAGGCGGTCGGCTCGTCGAGCAAAAGGATCGGGCGGCGCGACGCGAACCCACGGGCGATGTTGACGCGAGCTTGTTCGCCGCCCGAGAACGTGGCGGGCGGAAGATCATGGAGGCGTTCGGGCAGATTGAGACGGAGGAGGAGCGCGCGGGCTTGCTCTTGCGCCTGCTCGTGTCCTCGGCCGTCGTCGCCCGTATCGCGCGGTGTTTTGGCGGCGCCTTCGCGGATTGCGGCTGCCACCAGATCGCGTGCCGAGACGCGCGGGATCGCGCGCAGAAACTGGCTGACGTAGCCCAGCGTCGATGCCCGCAATGCGAGAATGCGGCGCGGATCGGCGGTGACGATGTCGATTTGAGGCGGGTCAGCGGTGTCGCGATCACGGGTGTCGCGATCATCGGCAGCGCGAACGATGATCGCGCCGCTGTCGGCCCGGTAGCTGCCGTAAATCATTTTGAGGATCGACGATTTGCCAGCGCCCGAGGGTCCATCGAGAACCACGCATTCGCCGGGACGGACGTCGAACGTGACGCCATGCACCACCGGCAGCACGATGCCGCCCTTGAGATGGAGCGTGAATGTCTTCGATACGCCCGACAGCGACAGATGGGGCGGGTGATCGGCTGGGTGTTTTACGGGCATGGGTCAGACCTGCAGGACGGACGATACGAGCAACTGCGTGTAGGCTTCGTGCGGGTCTTCCAACACTTGGTCGGTGAGGCCGGTTTCGATGACGCGGCCACCTTTCATGACGATCATCCGGTGTGACAGCAGGCGGGCGACGGCGAGGTCGTGGGTGACGAGGACAGCGGCCAAGCCTAAGTCTGTCACGAGACCGCGCACGAGATCGAGAAGGCGCGCCTGAACCGACACATCGAGGCCGCCGGTCGGCTCGTCCAAGAACACGAGACGCGGCCGTGTCACGAGGTTCTTGGCGATCTGCAGGCGCTGGCGCATGCCGCCCGAAAACGCGTGCGGGCTGTCGTCGATCCGGCCGGGGTCGATTTCGATACGGTCGAGCCAACCCGAGGCCTCTTGGCGGATCGCGCCGTAGTTGCGCCAGCCGACCGCCATCAGCCGTTCGCCGACGTTGCCGCCAGCCGACACGCCCATCCTGAGGCCCGTTGCCGCGTCCTGGTGGACGTAGCCCCAGTCGGTGCGCTGGAGGAGACGGCGCTCGGCTTCCGACAGGGTCGCGAGATTGCGCGTGTGGCCGTCGCGCATGCGGTAGCTGGCGGAGCCAGAGGTTGGCACGATGCGGCCCGATAGCAACGACAGGAGCGTCGATTTGCCGGAGCCGGACTCGCCAACGACTGCAAGGACTTCACCTTCGTGGACGTCGAGCGATACGCCCTCGCAGCCGACGCGGCGGCCGTAATGCTTCGTCAGCGCGCGGGCGGACAGGAGCGGACGATCGGCTGGCGTAGGTGTCACGTGCAACTCAAGTGATGGAGAAATGGTCAGCCGTTATTCGGTATGGGGGATTCGGCCACGTAGGGCTGCGTTAGGCTGGGATGGTGTCACATTCAACGACGGAACACGCCAAAGCGCATCCCGAAATAGGTGACGAACATCGAGCCGAGCGAGGAAATCACCAGGGCGATTTCTGGCGCTGTGGCTGGATAGGTCAAAAGGACGAGTGCGTAGAGCAAATAGTTGACCACGACCGACGTCGAGGCGACGGCAGCGAACTTGAGGAACTCCGTCAGTGTCGAGGGGGTTGCAACGGCGAACGTCAGGTGGCGGTGGCTTTGCCACGCGGCGACCATGGCCACGCCAATGCCGGCGATGCGGGCGGTGAACGGAGATAGGCCGAGCCCGCGCATCATCAGCGATGTGACGCCCATATCGACCAGTAACGCGATGATTCCCGAGGCGAGGAACCCGGCGCTGTGGCGGAGCAATCCGCCGCCGATGCGGCTGACGGTGGTGCTGGCGTCGCTCGGATCGGCGCTGTTCGAATGGGCATTCGTCGGGGCGTTAGGATCGCCGTCGCCCGCCATGGTGTGCCGTTCCCTGTGCTAAGCCGCTGACGATCTGTTCGGCCTGCCGTTCCTTATGCCGTGCCGTTGCCGATCCACTCCCGTGGCCAATCGACCGGTGGGCCATCAACGCTGCGATCGGGATGCCAGAGGGGAGCTGGAAAGCCACCTGCGGCCAGCGTGTCGTGCTCGGCTTTGCGGCGGTCGGTCACGGGGTCGATGCGGCGCAATTCGTCGTCGACATAGCCTGGATGGCACATGACCATATGGCGCGGACCAGGCTTTGTGACCGCTGCGGCGAAATCGGCCGACGTCGAACCTGCTTTGAAGCCGGTGACGCCGGCAAAGCCAGTGTTGACCGGAAACCCAGCGGTTCGAACCGCCGTGCCGAAACCACGGGCGAGCCACGCCAAGGTCAGTGCTTTTGGCACGGCGCGGCCGCGCGCTACGATGCGGCGCAGATGATCAGCTGGATTGCGGATCAGTGGTTTTGGTGACCCGGGGTAACGGGATTTCAGAACTGCGAGGAACGCGTCCCGCACGATCGGCAGGGCATGAACGTGCTGGTGGCCGTCGATATGGTCAGGCGGGAAGCCGAGTGCATCCTCGAAGGCGGCGCATTGACGATCAATCTCGGCTTCGATTTCGGCGCGGTCGAGCTTGCCGCCGATGGCCTTGGCGGTGACATCGCCAATCGCTGGCAGGGTGCCAGTGGGCGCGAGGCTCGGCATGTCGCCCAATGGATCGCCGAGCGTCAGGTTGAGATGGAGCCCGACGGAGATCTGCGCGCGGAGCTTGGCCACGTCGCCAGCTGCCGTTACCCAATGCGGAGATGTCACCATCGCGCTGGTTGCCGACAGCTTGCGGTCTGCGGCCAGTTCAAGGATCGACCGGGATATGCCGGCGGTCATGGCGTAATCGTCGGCGCAGAGGACGATGCTGGCTGTCATAGCGGCTCATTGTAGCGCGGCGGGGTTTGGGGCGCTGCAGTGTTGCGATGCACGTGTCCGATCTGTTCGGCGACGAGGTACAGCGGGCGGCCCTTCACCTCCTCGTAGATCCGGCCAAGGTATTCCCCGATCACGCCCAGCGAAATCAGTTGGACGCCGGCGAAGAACATGATCGACACGATCAGGGTCGGAAAGCCAGCCTGATCGTTGCCAAACAACAGCGTCTTGCCGAGAAACGCCAGGATGTAGAGGAATGCGAACAGCGAGACGGCGAGGCCGAGAACCGACCACACGCGCAGCGGGAGCGTCGTGAACGAGGCCAGCGCGTCGAATGCGAAGTGCAGCAGGCGACGAAAGCTCCAGCGCGTCGTGCCGCCATCGGCGCGTTCGGCGACGTCGAAGGGCACGGCCTCGACCGTATAGCCGATCCAGGCAAACAGGCCCTTGTTGAAGCGCGCGCGTTCGCCAAGCTGGTTGAAGGCGTCGAGCGCACGCCGGGAAAACAGCCGGAAATCACCACCGCCTTCATGGAGTGCCGTGCCCGACAGGTAGCGAAACGCGGTGTAGAACGCGACGGAGAAGGCGCGGCGTAACGGGCCGTCGTTATTGCGGTCGACGCGGGCGCCATAGACAATGTCGTTGCCGCGGCGCCAGCCGTCGATCAGTTTCGGGATGATCTCGGGGGGGTGCTGAAGGTCGGCGTCCATCAGGATGGTCGCGTCGCCGCTCGCTGCCCGCAGTCCAGCCGTGACGGCGATCTCTTTGCCGAAGTTGCGGCTCAGCGCGATGGCCTTCAGGCGCGGGTCGGTGCGGTTGGCCGCGCGGATGGTGTCGAGGGTGCGATCGTGCGAGCCGTCGTCGACGAAGATGATCTCGAACGTCAGTTTGGTTGCGTCAAGCACCGGCAGGAGCCGGGCGAGCAACAGCGGCAGGCCGCGCTCCTCGTTGTACACGGGGATGACGACTGACAGTTCGGGTGACGGATTTTGTGACCGGTCTGCAGATACTTCTCGCGACGATGCGGTTTGATCTGGTGGACCACCCGCTGGCGATTGCGGAAACGGCCCGGCATATGGGTTGGGATCGGCCTCCAAACGTCACGCTCCCTTAGAGAATTTCGTCTTCGTCCATAATCGGCTCGGCGGCCTCTTGCGCTTTTGGCGCGTCACGGGCAGATCGCGTCTCGTGTTCGGCCGACCATGCAATATGAAACAGCGCGTCGCCGAGGTTGACGATCGGCAGTGTCGTGCGGCCGATCAGGATGCCTCGGCGCGGCGCGTACACGGCGACATCCACGTCCTCGTAAGGGTTGGCGATGTGGCCGATGACCTCGCCTTCGCAAACGGCAGCACCAATGCGCTTCGTGGTGCGCAAAATGCCGCCCTCTGGCGCTCTCACCCATTTGGAGGCATTGGCGAAGAAGGGTCCCGAGCCGGGGGACTTCGGCATTGGCTCACCGCCGTCGGGAAGCTCCAACATACCGATATCGAGCATGACACCGGCGATACCGTTGACACCGGCCTCGATTGCGAAATCGTCAAACCGCAGGCCTTCGCCACCCTCGTAGACGAGGACATCGACGCCCCTTTCGGCAGCCGACTTGCGCAGGGAACCAGAGCGTTCCGGGCTGTCGACGACGACCGGCGCACCAAACGCGGTGCTCAGGTGCCTGAGCCTTTCATGTTTGACGTATTCGCAGCGGATCTGGGGGAGGTTGACCCGGTGAATGGCTGCAGTGTGCAGGTCGATACCAAGCTGCGAGCGCTGCACGACCTCGGTGAGCAGCAGGTTGGCAATGCGTCCGGCCAGCGAACCGTTGGCAGAGCCGGGGAACGACCGGTTGAGATCGCGGCGGTCAGGCAGGTAACGCGAACGGCCGATGAAACCGTAGGCGTTCACGATCGGCACGCACAACAAGGTGCCGGCGAGATTGCCCGGCGACAATAGCCTGAGGACGCGGCGGATGATCTCGACGCCGTTCAATTCATCGCCGTGAATGGCCGCCGTGATGAACATCGTCGGACCGGGGCGGGAACCGTGGAGGACCTGGACGGGAAGCGAGACCGGCGTATGGTTGGATAGTCGCGACACGGGCAAGTCGACCAGGCGCTTCTCGCCAGGAGCGATCGACACACCGCCGATGACGAGCGGTTGTCTCAAAGCTTCGCGGTGCGGTCTCGTCACCAAGTCTTGGGGCATACTCACGCATCCGTTATGCAAATGTGCATCCACCAATCGACCAGCATGGTGCTACTGGCAAGGGCACGAATCTTGAACGGCGTCTAGAAACCGCGTTCAGCAACAAAGTCCAGAACGCTGGACGGAGGTCCCATGCGCTAGCACTATCCCGTATGATCTACAGTGGGATATGTGTTTTGTGGGTTTACGAACGCTGTGGGATGCCCGACAGGGATCACGGGTCCGGGACCCAGCAGTCGAAGTGCGCGACCGAAATTCTAAAAGGTCAACGGTGTGGAGCGCGAAATCGATTTTGATAGTAGCGACCGGACCATCCCGCCATCTAAACGACGGTTGCGACGGATGAAGGCGCTTCACGTGGTTGCCGGCCGCCGGACGGTCGGCCTCCGTCGGCGTCTGTTCACCCGTCCCGTGCGTTCGGCCGTATTGCTCGCCTGCGTTGGGCTCGTCCTGTTCGCGCCGCTGTTACTCGATGACAGCATGTTCCGGCCAGCCCATGTGCTGCGGCCGTCAGAAGATACCATTTTGATCAACCAGACGGCGGTGATCCTCGAACGGCCGAACGTCAAATTGACCTCTGGAACCGTGTCGCTACCGCCATCGATGACCGGCAGGGCGCGCACCGGCGAGGCTCTGGCGGCACTGGTCAAGGGCGGGAGTGCCAGAATGGCGCTGCGCTCGCCCGTGTTCGTCATCGACATGTCCGGCGTCGACCCAAAGACGGCCGATCCAGATTTGGCTGGGTTGCTCGACGCGATCGGACGTTTTGGCTCGGACCCATCGCCATTAGTCGCGGCGCTGCAAGGGGGGGATTTTGAAACGCTCGTGGTGCGCGACGGGGTCATCGTGTTTGGTCTTGGTGGTGGGCGATCGCTCACGCTGACGGGCTTCGAAGCCGAGATTGGCATCAAGCGACGGACGGTCGCCACCCTCAAAGGCAGCGCTTTATTTCAGGGAGAATTGGTCCGGTTCGACCTGGTTGTCGGTGCGCGGGTCGAACGCCGGTGGTCGTCGCGCGTGCCGATCAAGGGCAAGGTCGAGAGCAGCTTGTTCCAGGCCGTGATCGACGGGCAGCTCGACCTAGCGCGCGGCGTCGCGCTTTCTGCGGCAAACGTCGAACTGTCCGTGCCGAACGTCCGGGCGCTGGCCCGATCTTTCGGGCACATGTGGCCAAGTGGAGCGGGCTTTAAAGACTTCACTGCTCGCGGAACGCTCGACTGGAGCGGCCCGACGCTCGATATCACGCGAGGACGGTATCGGCTCGACGGCAACGAGGCGACCGGGTCGCTGTCCCTGACGCTCGATCCCGAACGGGCAAAGATCGCAGGTACACTGGCGTTCGGTGCGTTCGATCTGCGGCCTTATTTTACTTCGGAGCCCGTTGTGGCGGCGACGACTGCGGCTGCGGCTGCGGGGGTGGCGATAAACGGAACGGCGACATCGGCTGCGGCCGGTGCTCAGGCTTTGGATGCCTCCCAGGCCTCTGGTCCTGTGGCGAAGGAGATAGCTCAGCCGGTCAAGTTGCCCGCGCCATCCCAGCCATCGCCGGTGCCTCGAACGATTTTGGCAGCGCTTGCCGCAGCTCCGGACGTTCGTTGGCCGATGCTCGGTCACGTCGACGCCGACCTCCGGCTGTCGGCAGAGCAAGTTCAGATCGGATCGTTCGAAGCAGGCCAGAGCGCGGCGAGCTTGACGATCCAGGCCGGACAACTGGTTTTCAACGTCGCTGAAATGCTGCTCGACGACGGAGCGCGGGCGGTATTCGAATTCGGTAGCAGCGGGACGGCATCCTACCCAAATTACGTGCTGCGCGGGCGCCTGGAAGACGCCGACCTCTCGCTGGTCTCGCAAGTTTTGGCGGGCGTGGCACTCGCTCGCGCCAAAGGCAAGGTGGTGTTCAATCTGACATCCAGCGGGACATCGGGGATCGACATTTTGAGCCGCATTGCCGGCAAGGTCGACGTGGCCATGCCCGAAGGCGGGATGATCGCGTGCAACCACCGCTCGCTGGCGCTTGCTGCCAAACCAACTCGGCCCGTTGGCGACCGGACCGCTGGGGACGTATGCGGTGCGGGCCTAACGGTGGCGCCAGTCACGCTGGGAGCAAAGCTCAACAGCGGTCTCGTCATTGCCGACAAGGTCGATGTCACGGCTGGAGACGAGCTCGTCAGCCTAAAGGGGACGTTCGATCTTGTGACCAGCGGTATCGACATGGCCCTCACTGCCGGGCCGGTCTTGCCTTTGCGGCCAGACGGCTCCCGGCCCGATCCGCTCCGAACCGACCGCAGTGTCGTAACCATGAAGGGTCGGCCTGACGCGTTGGCAATAACGGCGGTACCGTAATCTGGCCACCGGCGATGCATGGTGGCCTGTGAGTCGCGCGGTGAGCCGTCCCAGTTCGCGCATCACCATCTCCGCCTTGGTCCAGTGTCGGCGTGGATCAGCCCCCCGCCATAATGCTTGACGCCGCCGATCGAACCGTGATTGCGGAGATAGGCGAGCGCCCCGCGAACGTTGCCCGAGACGCGGAAGTCGACCGCATCGGCTGTTAGGTGATGGGACCGGCGTGCCCCGCCAACGCGGGCGTTGCGGCTGTGGCTGCGGCACGTCGAGTTGACGCGAACGCTACCGAAACTCGAGGCAATATCGGCAACCACGGAACGCAGTGTGCCGTTTAGGCAGCCGCTCGGTGCGTTCCAGGAGACGCCACCCGACAGGCTGCGCCTCGGTCGAACGTCATAGTCGTCGATGGGGCCACGCGAAGCATAACGCTTGGCTCGGCGTTTCGTCGGCCGGGCAGCACCGTCTTCGGCAGCCGCTGCTGCGCGCAATCGCTTGGCGGCGCGCGGCGCCTTGCCGGTCAAACTTGGCTGCTCTTCCCAGAATGGTATCGTTTCGGCATTGGCGGACGTAATCTGGACTGGGGCAGCAAACAGGCCCAGACAAATGGCTAGGGAACCTCTGACCAACCACCTCGGACATGGCACACTAGGGTCCTTGCTTCGATGGGGATCGCTATGGACCAGCTGAGCTTCGCGTCGCTTGATTTTGCGGGCAAGAAGAAGCGCACGAAGCGCGACGTGTTCCTGTCCGAGATGGCTGCCG